>ERZ773108.521-NODE-521-length-42491-cov-14.080804_pt1 | contig 42491 bp, 76 predicted proteins | sample MGYA00580570_ERZ773108 | MGnify/ENA primary metagenome ERZ773108 (study PRJEB29015, sample SAMEA2737840) | human gut metagenome | biome: human gut; feature: human-associated habitat; material: faeces | place: China | collected 2012 ...
CAGAACTGAGCAAAGTCCATCTGCCAGAAGTTAGCGCCGAGGTTATGAATACCGCTGCGCGCCTGGCTTTTCGTGATGTTTACCTGCTGTGCGGCTCCCGTGGTGGACTTGTAGCCGTTGACGCAGTGGTAACGGCCGATGTAGGAGTAGCTAAGCTCGCCAAGGCCGTCCCCGCGGTCGCGGTTGACCGGGTCAACGAAGAAGCCCTCCACAGGCCCGTCCGCGATCTGAAGCTTCAGCTTCTTGCCGTTCTTCGTCCATTTGAACCAATACTTCGGCTCCTTGACCTCAATGCCGCCTGCGCGATTTTCTCGCACCATGTCGCACCACGGGTACAAATCATCAAACGGTGAGCTACCCGTACCATTGCTTACTGCGGGATTCGGCTCGGGGAAGTTGGCGGCTTCGTCCGTTCGCACACCGCGCGTCGCGCCGCTGCTCGTCCAGTCCCATTCAACACCGTAGATGTGCACAGGCTGCTTAAACGTGATATCATACCCCGTGCCGTCAATCAGCGTCCTGCCCTTGAGGATGTTGTACACCGTGCCGTTTACCATGCACTTGCCGCCCTTGATGGTGTAGGCCGTGCCGTTGATGAGCGTCTTGTGAGCGGTGAGGTCGGGCTTAGTCTCTGGCCCCGCCGTAAATGCTCCCGTGCCTACGTTAGTGTAAAACTGGCCGTTGACGTCGTCCCACATACCAACAACGCCGAATGCGTTTTTGCATGGGATGAAGTCGCGGGTTGGGTTGCTGCCGGACGCATTGAGGTATATTTTAGCTCCGTATAATTTCGCAGAAGCCCCCAGCAGCCCTCCTGCGTAGTGGAGTGCAAATAGATATACACTTAAGGACGATCTTTTTGCCGACGGCGCGATATCCCCAATGTAATATGACATCCCGTCTATTTTGGCGAAGATATCACCGCTGATCGTGCAAACATCTATGCTGTATTTTCTCCCTGTCGTTATGGCTCCAAATGTCGCTACGCCGTAAGCGCCAAGTTCCCAATTCCCTGCGCTATTTGCCGCAAGATAATTTCGATAATATGGATCGGCTGCATCATGTGACCCAAATAACATGTTTAGCCCGCTGCGCAGACTTGTAAATTCAGCCTGACATTCTACTCTCATCCCCTCGGGTGCGGAAACACCCGTATTAATGTACTGCGTCCCTGTGCTCTCGATATACTCAAGCTTTATGTATCCGCTTGGTAATGCCATCCTCTCGCCTCCTTAGCCGTACAGCCAGTTGATGGAGTAGTTCTCGGTCGGCGTGGTCTCAACTTTCATAAGCGTCTGCTTGACGATGTTGCCGGATGCGATGTAGTCGCTGCCGCGCGTCGCGGCCACGATACCGCCGCTGCCGTTGCCCTTGAGGAGGGAGGTGGTGGAGGGAACGGACGGAATGACCGTCGTGTTTGGGAGCGCGCCTACCTCAGAGGCCGTGTAACTCGGCTTGGTCGCCGCTTTCGCCCACTCAGGCACGGTCGGATCGCTCTCCGTGTAGCTCTGCAATGCGCTGTCAGCCTTGCCCAAACTTGTCTGCACGTCGTCTGCAAGGTCAGTCTTAGCAACTTTGTCCTTGAATGCAAGAGCTTTGAGGTCGCCTAACCACTTGGCAATCTTACCAAGCAGTACCGACAGTTTCTCGCCGGTTGCGATGTTGATGCGGGTGCTCGCCGCAGTGAACGCTGCCGTGACATTACTGCCGTCGCCGGTCTTGCCCAGCTTATTGGCAAGCGCCGAGTACACGCCACCAGACTGCACAGGATTGGTGCTGCCCTGCGTAGGCGTTGCGTCAGTAGTTACCTTGACGTCCTTGATGGCATTGTCAATGTATTCAAAGATGTCCTGGTGCTTGTTGTTAGGGTCATACACAGACGCCAGCATATCACCCGTACCAGCACCGGAAGCGCCTCGGCAATAGCCCGCGTCGTAGCTCGTGCCGTCCGACATCGTCACGATAAGGTGATAGTCGCTCTGCCGGATGGTGATGCCTGTGATGGTTGGTGCATCCGTGCCGGGATTGCCCTGCGGGCCTTGGATGCCCTGTTTACCCTGCGGGCCGGTGTCACCTGTCGCCCCTTTTTCGCCTGTCTCACCCTTGTCACCCTTTTCGAGCACAAGGTTGAGCACCTGATTCGGGGCTTCTCCGGTAATAGTCGCGCTCGCCACCTTGCCGGACGTGACCGAGCCGATAGTCAGCACGTTTGCGGGGCCTGCGGGGCCTTGCGGGCCGGTCGCGCCTGTTGCGCCAGTCTCACCTTGCACGCCCTGCTCCCCCTGCGGGCCAGTCGCACCCGTCGCGCCTGTCGCGCCGGTGTCGCCTTTGCTGCCCTGCGGGATACCGAGTGCCAGCGTACCGGTCGACTTGTCGTAGGTCGCCGTTGCCGAGCTTCCTGCGGGCAGCGTTGTCACCGTAACCGATACAACACTCAGCGTGACGAAGTCCAGCAGCGTTGCACCTTTCAGTTTTTTCGCCTCGCCGCTCTGCTCAAGCACGAAAAGGTCTTCGCTCGTGATCTGTAACGCTTGGGTAAGGTCGGAAATTGCTTTATCAGCCATCGGTTACCTCGCTTTTCTTCTCGAGCTTCGTCTTACCCTCTTTGGCGGGCGGCTCGTCCGGCTTGTCCAACTCGGCAAAGGCATTTTCGATGTTCTGCATTGCCATTGCCATGCGCTTAGCCTCGCTGCCCTTAACATAGATGCCGGTAATCATGGCATATGCACTGTTGATCTGCTCCCGCAGTTTGTTTTTGTCCATCATTATCACTCCTATCCTGATACGTTCCAACTGCCGGTATAGACGTATGCGTCGTATGCGTCCCAGCCGTTGGTGTAAATGTATGGGGTGTATGCTTGATTGTTGATATATACGGCATTGCTTGAGCTGTCGCTATACGTTGTGGCTGTGCCCTCGTCGCTGTAATCGGAGACTGTCCAATCGCCGTTCCAGTAGAAGAGATTGCAGACCCACTCGTACTGCTCGCCAGGGGAAAGCCCTGTGATATAGCCCGAAAACGTACTCGTGCCGCCGCCCGTTTCCGCTGACGTAAACTCAAATGTTCCAACGCCGATGACGCGCACGTCAATAGAGCGCTTATAGCTGTAATCATCTGCGCCTCCCGTGAATTTGGCATAGACTTCGAGCTTCGTTCCGTCTCCATCCACCGGTGAGAGCGTGCAGTAAAATCGTGCCATGTGTGTCACCTCACTGCAAAAGGAAGAACAGTTGACCGTACTGTGGGTTGCTTGGGAGCTTTGAGCCGTACATCTTCGAACCTACCAGCAGCGGCCCGCCGCCGAGGGATACAACATCGCTTAGCGTAATAAATGCGCCTTCATAGGCAGAAAGATAAATCTTGCCTCCGGAATTGAGCTGAATGCCGCCATACGTCGTGTTGATGGCAATACCATAGCCGGTCGTCGTGTAGGCCAGCTCGATAGAGCCGATGGATTGGTTGCTGCTTGCCAACAATTCGACTGTGCGACCCCTGAGCTTTTCCGCTGTGATGCTCGTCTCGTCGATGTACGTTGCGATAGCGCTGTCGACCTCGCTTGCACTCAATCCCGCGTTGTTGTCGACATAGGTCTTCGTTGCGTAGTTCGAGCCGTCCTTGAGATCGCCGACGCGGATGCTGCCGGTTTGGATTTTGTCGGCCGTCAGCGTACCCGTGATATTCGCCGCATCGACGTACAGATTGTCCGTCTTGATGCTGCTGCCGTTGATTTTGGTCGTGCCGCTCGCGTCCGTCACCGTCAGGCCGTCCAGCGTGGTCTTGACCTCGGTGTACTTGCCGTCGATGCCCTCGACCTTGAGCATGATTTCCTCGCTGGTCTTGGTGATGAGGGAGCGAGTTTGAGAAATCTTTCGGTCAAATTCCTGTTTGATATAACCGCCGGATGGGTATTCGTCATCCATCTCCAACTCGCCAGGGGAGGCAATATCTGCGTATCCTCGCCCATCATCAGAAAGTTTAGACAGCGGCGAATAAATGCCACCAACCGTCACGCCGTCGCCCAGCTCTGCCGCTGGATCGATGTTTGCTGCGCCTGCTTCGTACGCCTGATACTGGTAGCCTTTCATGGTTTGCAGTAAAGCATTTACCATTGGCTGCGTGGCGTGAGGGCAACTTGCAATGACCTCCATTCCGGTATCGTCGCCCGCCGTCAGGCTATTTTCGTCGTCCACAAGCAACGTCACACGGGAAATAGGCTTATACTTGCCATTGTCGGAAAAGCTTGTAATGTCGCCGCCGACGTAATATTTATCAGACAAGGATCCTCACCCCTCCAAATGTAATAGCGTTGCCCGCTTCTGTAATAAGATAGTTCGTCTCAGCAGGCATAGACAACAGAGGAATAAGCAATAGTTTCCCTGCATCGGTCATAATCCAGTTCCCACCGTGCGCCGCTGCGATAAAACATAGCTCATTGCGGATAGTGTAGTCGTTTGCAGGATAGTCGATGGTGTATGAGCTGTTGAGCACTGTTCGGTTGTCAAGCTCCACGCCCATCAACTGGCAAAAGATGTTTACAGCGTCAGGCATAGTCATCGGGAAGTTAAGCGACTGGTCTGGCTCCCACACAACGTCAGCCTTTCTCATAGCGTCGTATGCTTCGAGTTCCCAATAATCCCCATCGCAGGAACGGCGGTTAGTAAAAAACACGCCTTTGGGAATCCAGTCTGTCGCCTGACTTCCATTAACAAGCCTGAGATACCGCTTGATCGTAGCGGCGCGCGGCACGTTGTCCGCATACAGCGCCAGTTTTAATGTTGCGCAGCAGGCGTTTCCAATGCCGAATTCTTCAAACAACTGCGATTCGACAGAATGCGACACTTCCGCGTCTTTGCCATATTCTGTGCCCGCAACATCAAATTTGTACTCTCGTTCTGTGCCCGGCTTGTGGAGCAGCTCACGCCACAGCGCACTTGTTGTCTGCCCCATATCACACCTCAATCAAGTTAAACGTCGCGCCGCCCCACACCTCATTGTCGTCCGCCGCTTCTTCAAGCGTGCATTCCATCGACGAGCAGTAAAACGTGCTGGTTCGAACGCCATGCAAGTCAAGATACTTGACCGTGCACGTTGTCTTATTGAGGTCATCATCGAGTTTTGCCAGCTTATCGCGAGGCATAGAGCGCGTTGTATAGCTTAGTTTCCGCTTGGTGGTAATCTTGTCGCGGCGCATTTTCCCGTCTTTGGTGCGGGTGGTCTTGTCGCTGTCAAGGTCGTTTCTGCTCCACCCATACCCTTTCGTTGCAATTGCGGACGAGTAATCCGTGCCGTTGATAATAAGGACTTCCATGTTTGACCCTCCTTAGTACAGCAGCACGGGCTTACCCGCTGCGCGTGTCATGTTGTTGATATTCTTTACGGTGCTGCGTGCGATCTCCTTACCGTCGAGCTGGATAACGACCGTAGTCGTACCGTTGCCGGATTCCGACATAGCCTGTTTAAATGCTTCGACCATCGTTGCAAGCGGCGTTTCGATGTTCGTTCCGCTCTTCTGGTCGCCCAGTACGGCAAGAAATTCCTTGTTGGGTGGAATGACTGCGCCGGTTGCCAGACGCGGAAGATGTACTTCGGAAAGCGAGGAAAGATGCCCGCCGATGCTTTTACCGCCAACACCCGGAACCCAGCTTGGGACGGTAAACTTAATCGTGTTGATCTTGCTGATAAGCCAATTTAATCCCTTGATAATGGCATTAACCGCGCTTTCGGCAATAATGACGATGCTGTTCCAGATGCCTTTAAATACCTTTTTGACACCACCCCATGCAGAATTCCAGTCACCAGTGAACACTCCCTTGATAAACTGGATAATACCGCCAAGGATGTTATCTTTAAGGTTTCTCGCAAACTCGGTCAGATTGCCAGTCAGCGCAAGTACAGCGGTAACTACCGTAGCAATTCCCGCAATCACAAGTGGGATGACGCTACCGGTCAAGAAGAAGAACCCCAGCCCCGTTGCCACAATGCCAGCAATCAATAACAGCGTATTTTGGAGATTTGCACCGTTATCACAAATGTCCTTAAACGCTGTGATAATCATTGCTGCGCCAGCCACTACAAGGCCGATGCCCGCCCCAACTTTGCCGAATGCGATTGCAAGCCCCACGGCAAGCGCCGCTGTGCCTGCAAGCATTTCGAGCAGATTCCCCCAGTTAACGCCGTTATTCCATGCGTCGGATAAGCCGTCCCACAGAAGAATCAATCCGCCGACCGCGATGAGGATACCGCCGAGTTTGGTTAGAATCTTTCCCAATTCTCCGGGAAGCGAACTGCCGATCTTCCACAGTGCAAGCCCTGCGGCAATAAGCATGACTGCATCAGCGATTTTCTTTAAGCGGTCGCTGATGTCATCCATGTAGCTAAAGTCCGGAGTGATTGCGTCAGCGGATGCGCCACCGCCCGCATCGTTTGCGGTATCGGTGGAAATCTGGTTGATCTCATCAAACGCCGCAAGCTGGCTTGCCGCTTTCTTCGCGGCACTGCCCGTTCCCTTTAATGCGCTGGTTTCTTTGTTTAGCGCCTTTGCCGAGTTAGCAGTTGCCTTGACACTCTTGCCGGAGATAAGCGCTACAAGACGAGTGATCTGTGAGACTACTGCCGTGATAACTTTTACAAGCAGTGTAAAAGCGGGGACAATTACACTTACAAGAGGCTGTGCCAGCGTCAAAAGCGCTCCTTTAAGCTGCGCAATGGATTCTCTTGCATCGGAGTTTACCATTACGACATTTTTTACCCAGTCGCGCACTTTTGTTAATGCTTGGGTAATAACTGTAAAAACAAGTGCACTTCGGACAACAGATTTTAAGCGCTGTCCAAATACTTTCATGGAATCTGCCGCCGCTTCGGTTGCATTGCGCAGTCCTGCGCCTTTGGCTCTGCCCTCGATCTGCTGTGTTAGCTCGACTGCCTGCGTTTTCGCGTCGGAAATTTTATCGCCGGTTTTTTTGAGCTTTTCGTTGAGCTTATCAATGCTATTTGCAGTTTTATTAAATTCGCTTTGCAGCATTCGCACGCGCTCGGCCTGCTCGGACACGTCGATTTTCTCATACGTGCCTTTTGGCGCTGTGCGCATATCGGCAAGCACCTGTTTTGCCGCATCCAGCTCTGCGCCAATGTTACGCAGCCGGTCTTCCATCGGCGTTTTCTGGTCGCCGAGCCGGTTGAACTCCTTTTGTAGGGATTCGATATTGCTTTTTACTTTGTTCAACTCCTGATGGAGTTTTTTGTCGCTAATAGTCGCTTCAAATACGACTTCGCCGTCAGCCATAATATCACCTTCTTGCTTTTTGGTTTTTTGCGTGATATCATCCAAGAAGCCATAAATAATGGCAAGGAGGAATGAAAAATGGATAAGATGACTACTTGCAAGGTATGCGGGGCATCTATCGCAAAATCCGCTACCACTTGCCCGCAGTGTGGAGCCAAGCAGAAAAAGCGCCACCCAGTGCTGGGGATTATCATTGCTATTTTCGGCATTTGCATGATCGCCGCCGCATTAAACGACATGGGCGATGCCCCTGGCGCGGAGAAACAAACATTTGGCGTTGGAGAAACCTCCGAGTTAAATGGGATCAGCGTAAAGTTTGATTCCTGCAACGAAAGCAATGGATCGCAGTTCAACACGCCTGATGATGGAAATGTGTTTCTGCTTTGCGAATTCTCAATTGATAACCAGTCGGATAAAGATATTGCCGTTAGTTCTATCGCATCGTTCAACGCCTATGTTGATGACTACTCGACAAATCTGAGCATTTCAGCCACCATCGCAACCGATAAAACTCAGTTGGACGGGGCTATTGCTGCCGGTAAGAAAATGACCGGCGTTGTCGGATACGAAGTCCCCAAAGACTGGAAAGAAATTGAAATTCGCTTCACTCCCGACTTTTGGTCTGGAAACGAAATTACATTCATTGCAGACAAGTAACCACCCTCGCCCGATGCTATTTTGCGTCGGGCGTTTTTTTGCCCAACCATGCATTTATCGTGTCGTTTTCTTCTTCCGTCATCGGCTTTTTTAGATCGACAAGCCGCCTGTTTTCTCGGTAAAATTCTCGATCCGATTTGTCAAGCGTTTTCCCCTTTGCTTTTAAGCTGCGAATCCGCACGATGTTTGCAAACAGGCAATCCCCGATTTCGTAGTATGCAGATACAAATGACCACCAGTGAAAATAAGGCATTGCGCGCACTTCATGTCCCACAACGTGGTTGATGGGAGCCACGATGTATTGAAAGTCTTGCTCCCAGTCCATCAACTTAGGGCGCTTTTGATTATCGCCATCGTCACCGCAGTCGAGAAACCATGTCATCTGCTTCACAGCTTCTGGAATGTGCTCATCCGGCATTTTTAAGAAGTCCGGATAAAAGATATCCAGAGCTGCAAGCGCTTTCTGCTCGTTGGTCAGATCGGCCGCAGCAAATACCGCTAGCACGTCCAGTGCCGCGCGATAGTCTGAGCGGATTTTATAGTCAACGCCGCAGACGTTCAGCGACGTTGGAAGATCGTACATCATTTACGGTATTTCTGCGTATACTTGCGGATTTTCTCATCGGCAAGCTCCTGTTCGCGCTTTACTGCCTCATCAAACTGCTCGATGATGGCGGTCATAAAGTTTTGCCAAACCGGAGCACCGTTGGCCGCGGAATAGGCGTTGACGCTGCCAAAAAGCGTATCGGCAATGTCCTGTCCAAACAAATCATTGATGATGCTACGCATTTCCTTGTCAAGAGAATCAACCATGTCGAAAAGCTCATCATCGGGGATATCCTTTTCGAGTGTCTTTGCGCGGGTCTCCTGCTTTTTGCGCAGGTCATCAAAGGTTTTATATGCTTTCTTTGCAAAGTTAACATCCGCAGGGTTGAAGTACACCGTCACGATGCCGTTCACGCCGCGAATGGTATATTCCTTTACACCGGAATCAAAAGTAAGTTCCATATATTCCTCCAAAATGAGGGCTGACAGATGCCAGCCCTCTATGGTTTATTCGCCCTCGGTAAAAGTAACCGTATTGCCAGAGATAGCGGCAGTGCCGACCGTGCGCGTGCCGCCAAGCGTCACGTCGATAGGCATACCGATAAAGCCGCCACCCTCGCCGCCGAGGGAAGAGGGCTTAACCATGCAGGACGAATAACGCTCCGCAAATACTGCGGTCTTTGCCGTGCCTGCATAAGCGTGGACAATCAGCACGTCCTGATTCGCCAGCGCCGCCGCGTTCTGCTCCTTGACCGCAAGATTCCAAACCTTGACGATGGCAGGATCGCCAGCGTCCAGATCAGACGGATCAAAGGTCTGCGTGATGATGGGTTTCTTCATGGTCGTGCGCGTCGTGCCGAGAATATCCTTCGAGGAATCCTCCTGCCAGTCGTATTCCATGCTGGAATCCGTAACGCGCGTACCGAGGGGAGACCACGTGGGGGTTCCGGTTTCGCCCGTGTTCAGATACGCGATCAGAAGTTCTCGATCTACGGTCTGCCCCGCCGTGGTGTTAAAGGTCGTATCAGCCATTTTTAATCACCTCGTAGTTCATTTTCATAAGGATTTGGTGATCTTCGTCGCCGTTTTCATACACGGCGAAAAGCGAGGATCGCGTTGTTGGCTCAATGCGAATGACGCGGCGACCGTCGCCAATGTCAGGCGGCGTTTCGCTTGCTGCCCAATCGCCCAATGCGTTAAGCAGCTCGTCAGCTTTGAGCCGTTTGTCATTGCTATTCCCCGGCTTCATGCGGTAGATAACCTTGAATTGGTATTCCGCCTGATACCCGCCGAGAATGTATTTTTTGACAATGTATGCCGCCTGAATCGTGGACAGGGCCATCGCCGGAGTATCGGCGGGGAGAAATTCGAATCGAATCAAATCAACCGGCTTATTGGGAAACGTGTTCAGCCACGCAAGCAGTTTTCGCGATACTTGATCTTCTTCCGCTGCCGATACCGTCTTTTTAATCTGTTCCGTACTTCTTCACCGCCTTTCCTGCTACACGCGCCCACTTGCCAAGATTCTGTGCTTTCGATGCTTCACACCAATGGGCTTGTGCCTGAGGATTAACATCTGTTCTAAACACCAAATTCCGGTCCGTCACTACCTTGTGTTCGCCTTTTCGCACCCAAGAGCTGCCAGTTTCAGGGTCTACCATCAGCTTTCCGCGGTAGAGGTATCCGGCATAAGGTCCCGGATATACAATACTGTTTCCGATGACACGCGTCCTGTTTATAAGCCCTGCGGCAGCCCCAGAGGACGGCACAAATGGTTGAGTGTCTTTCTCCATCTGCTCGGCTAAAACGTGCTCAGAGCGCGTACACGCCCTTGCAATGGCAGTCCTTACAGCGTCCATTCCATCGGTATGCACGGAAAACTTGATGCCCATTACGCACCTCCGACTTCCCAGTGCTGCATATCGGGGCTACCGTAGTCCATCGCATCAACCTTGGTCACGTTGTAGCAATCGTCGTGATAGCGAACGACGTTTAGATTCGCGCCATTAAACACAAACTCGCCCTTGATAAACAACGTTTCGCCGCCGTTCCCGTCATAAGAAAGCGTCCATAGCCCGCTGCGATCTGTAGCTTTAACAAACTCTTGCGGCTTTGCATAGGTCTTCGCCGCGCCCGTATTTCCGTCAACGGCTTCCGCCGCAAATGGAATGTACAGGTTTGCCGCATCAGCCCCCTCAAGTCCGCTTTCACGCACGTTCGCGCCCTTGCTTGCTTGCAGCATCACGCCGCGCAGAATAGTAATATAAACGTGCGTGACCTCGTCCAGCGTTGCCGGGTCGGTCTCCTGCACGATGTTGTAAATTGTCACAGTGTGGGGAGCGTACATCTACAACCACCTCCGCGATACAGCAGTCCGGTATGTGCAAGGTATTCCATGCACGTTTCTGCCAGCAGTTTCTTCGCACCGTCCGTTGCACTGAGCGCAGACAGGGCGGATTCCCCGCCCGTTGCAAGCGTTCTGGAATAGCTGCCTACCGTTTCGCTTTTGACTTCTGCGTCACCGTCGGCAGCGTTGGCAAGATTCTTCTGGGCCATCGCCTGTGCCGCTTCAATGACCGCGTACTTGTCCACAAGGGCACAGCAGCACATTTTGATTGCATCAAGAGTGGCGTTATCCGCCGCCTTGTTGCGCGTGTAATAGTCGAGGAAAGAGCTGGCGCGGACAACAAGACGCGGGAAGTCATTTTCACTCACAGCGCCCATATAGGTACCGGTGTAGTATGTATAATCAGCGTATGTCATACGGGTCAGCTCCTTTCAAATCAGGCAGAAACGGTAACGGTGGCCGTGCCGGTCTTGGCTCCGTCCTGCTTAGACTTCGCGGTAACGGTGATGCTGCTCTTGGTTTCGGTAGCGGAAACGGTCAGAACACCCTCATCGCTGATCTTGCTCTTCGTACCGTCCTGAGACCATTCGACTTCGCCGTTGATAATGCCCTCGCCGTCAACCTTGGCGGTAAACAGCTTGCTCTCGCCCTTCTTTACGGTGGCGGTAGCAGGGGTCACAACGACGGTGGAAATTGCACCGCCCTTGCCGTAAACAGAGAACGGGAAGGGATTCGCCTTTTCCGCATTGTAGGCGTTGATGGGGTTCGCGATCTCCCAGCCGAGACGCATGACGGCACGCAGCGCGACCATATCGTTCTGCATGAGGTTGTAGGTGATTGCCTTGGTAGCAGGATCCTGAATAACGCCCTCGGTGAAGATCTTGAAGGTCATGTCCTGACGAATGGCATAGACAAGCTGGCTCCAATCGCCGACGATCATCTGCGCCTGCGCAGGGTCGAACGCGCCGTTCATGGGGAAGTACATGTCCATGCCGTCCAGACCGTAGCGGGTAGCGCCCTGCATATCGGTCTTGAAAAGCGGCTGACCGGAAGTGTCGCGGAGACCGCGCAGCTTGCCGCGCATCTGAATTGCGGACATGACGCCATTGGGGTTGAAGCCGTCCAGCTCGACCTTAGAGATCAGGCCGCCATCGCCCATCACATCGGCGTAGATGTCAGAACTGATGGGGACGCCATTACCGGCAGAAATAGCGGAAGGAACAACACCTTCGCGCCAAGTGCCCGGCTTGTTCGTGCCAAACAGAATAGCCGCGTCAATGACCTTGCCGAAAGCCTCGGTCAGACGGGGCTTGACCTCGCCCCAAATGTCATAGTCCGCATCATCGAGAGCGGCCTCGGGAATGGGGACGATGACCGCGATCTCCTCGGCGTACAGTTTCTTCTTGTCCCACGCCATCTTCGTGGTCTGCTTGAATGCCTCGCCTGCGCCACTGTCAGTGGCTTCGCCATTGACAAAGTACGCAGAGGGAAGTGCGTCAAGCACGTTGATGGTCTGCGTCTTGCTGGACATATTCGCCAGACGACGGCCCATGCGCAGGACAGCGGATTCCGCGATAGCGCCCTGCATGATCTCGCGGGTTACGGGTTCCGGAATAAGACCGGAAAGTGCGCTTCTGTCGATGATGTTTGCCATGTGTTAAATCTTCCTTTCTTCCTTAAGTGCGCCGCGAATAAGAGAGTTCATCGCAGCATTGACGTTGTTTTTCTCGCTGCCGCCACCAGTGGGGGCAGTCCAATCAAATTTGACCTTCTGCCGGTTTTCGGTAAGTTTATCCACGGCCTGTTCAAAGGTGGTCTTGTCATCCACCATCTTTTCAGCCTTGAAGGAGATAAACTCCGCTTCCTCGCCGGTTAGCCCCTTGGAAAGCACATACTTCTCGCGCTTGAGCTGCTGAACTTCGGCCTGCGCTGCGGTCAGGGCGGACTTGTTATCCGCAAACTCCTTTTCGCGCTTTGCCTGCCGCTCCTGCTCGGTCTGCTGACTGTCTTTCCATGTGCGATACGCGGTCATCTCGTCCTCGCTGGGGTACTTCTTCCGTTCTCTGTCAAGCCTCGCCTGAATCATTTTGTCAACGTCAGCCTGAGTGAACGTCTTTTCCTGCTCTTGCGCAGTTGTTCCCGTGCTCTGCACGGTGGTTTCTTCTGCCATAAAAATCTCCTTGTTTAACGACCTGTCGGTCAGTGTTGATAAAACAAAAGAGCCAACCTGTAAGCGTTCCTTACAAGTTGGCTCCTATTGCCCTTTCCCGCGCCCTATTGCGCGGAAGTGCTGTATTTGATTGTTTTCTTGACTTCTAAAACGACGTACCCGTCACCCTTTCGGCGAATTTCCGCATCGTTTCCGCGCTTCAAAATTGCATCAATTTCCTTTTTGACTTCTTCCCAGCTCAATACAGCACCTTCATTCTTTCCCTCTGCTCCGGCAGCCCTGCCGCCGCGCTGAACGCCTTGTATTTTGCGTTTAACCGCCGCAGCCTTATATTTACCGCAGTCTCATCTCCATGCAATCCTGCGGCCTTGTAAGCGGCTTTTTCGCGCTTTAGTTTGCGCACTTCTCGCTCAACGCGCCGTTGCATCTGTGTCGCTTCGTATGCGGTGTATGATTTCCCGTCAAAGGTGCAGCCAAGCCCATCATCGATACGCTCTAACTGCTCATCGGTATAGGTGCGCTCCGACACGCCCTCAACCCATGGGAACCGCCTATGGCGGCAATTTGCTCCTTCCAGCCCGTCAACAGCTCCCAGACCGCACACCTCATAGATGTTCGGATAGATGTCCCCGGCACGGACGCTGTAAACACGGCCTTGCCAATCCTTATGGCTTGACCACGGTGATGGTCCCGGCTTATCACGAGCGCCGGAATGCGCGGAAACCTCAAAATAAGGGGTTTCAAGATACTCTGCGGACTGCTCCGTATACTTAGCGCAGATCTGATTCACGCCCGTCATAACTGCGCGGCGGGCGGCTACGTCGATCTGGTCACGGTGCCCGCTCTCATAGTCAACTACCTTCAATCCGCTGTCTGCAAGTTGCTTTACTGCCGTCTTGATGGCCTGATTGTAGTTGATAGCGCCGCTCTGGATTTGCATTGTGGCGTTATCAAGCGCCCATTGGTAGGCATTTGCAGGCGGCAGCATCGTCCGCCCAGCATCCACCAAGAACCCCATAGACCGCGTAAGGTTGCGCATGATCTGCTTTGTCTGCTCGTATATTGCCCAGGTATCCTCAATGCTCACCAGCGTTTCCGGCTGCGTGATATGGGCAATGTCAATAAGGTCGGTGTAATACTTCTGATTCCGCTCTACTACATCGTCAAGCAACTCTTTCAGCTTCTTCTCGCTGATGCCCGCAGTCTTGCGGATTGCCTTTTCGATGTCTTTTAGGTCGATGCCATGCGACTGAAGCGCCCGAATATCCTGTACTGTGACCTCGTTAAGCTGATCTGCCAGCTTCAAGCGGCTGCATATCTCGTCAAGCAGCGTATCTTCAAGGGTGCGAAACAGTTCTGCCAGTTCTTCCGGCAGCGCGTCAAGGATTTCCGGCTGAAACGGATATTTCATTTGCTTTCCTCCGTTTCACAATATCATCATAGTGCGGTTTTACGCGAATTACATTCCAGTCGCATTCCTCTGGTACTTTTCCATAAAAGATAACCCATTCCGGCGACAGCCGTTTCATCATTTCCTCGTAGCCGCGCAGAAACAGCCGCTTGCTTTCCTTGTTCTGCTGTGTGCCTACCGAACTAACCGCAACTATCCCGCCGACAGGCTCGCCATCAAAGCACCAATCATAGCTTTGTTCGTCGCTCCATGAGATCGTTGGATAAACCGTCATGCCGTGGAGCTGCCAATATGCCGCCAACCAATGCTTGCGGTAATGGTTGTATATCTGCATCGCCAGCGGCATATCTGTGTAGGTGGAAAAGTCCGGTGCACACACGGCCGCAAACTGCGACAGTTTCGGAATGTACTTGTCAGGCGTATTCCAATATCGAATGAATTGATAATCGTCCACAAAGAAATGCACCATCTTGCTTTTCGTGTTTTTCGCGGTGTAATGGTAATTCACGGGGATAAACTCACCTTGTGGGTATGCCTTGACCGGCTCGATTTGTGGGATATCGTACTTCCCAACACCAAAGAATGTGAACTTGTCGAGATTTTCAAAGTTAATCATAACTCTTCATGCTCATTCATCTGCTTGCTCCGTGTCCGACCATTATTTTCTCCTGCGCGGTTCTCTCCCGCGTTTAATTATCCGTTCCTCTTTGCTCGATTTCCCTTTTCTCAAAAGGCCATCTTTTCCGATTGTCCCAGTAAAAACAGTTTTCCGTTCCACAATATCGTTTTTCTCTTCCGACTGCATTTTACCGCCGTGAACGTGAGCATAATTCCGCGTTTCTGTGTATGTATATTCCACAATTCCATCAGAGCGCAACTTAAATTTTGGCGCGGTTTTATGCACATCTTCGGAAATGGCCGCGCTCATATTCCCCATAATCCTGCGCTGCTCTGATGTTGCCCGTCCAAGTCCGCCACCGGCTCCACCTCTGCCGCCCATCACTCTACCTCCTCTTGTCCTTCGGTTGTCATGTCCTGCATCTTCGGGAGCGCCGCCTTTGCGGTGTCTTCGTCCTCTCCGTACCACTTCATGCGGTATTCAAGTACGCTCATAACGCCCATATTCACGTCTTGCCGGTCTTGCGCCCGCTGGCTTTCGGTATCAACAATGATTGAATCGTCAAAGTCAATCGACACTTTCACGTTTTCGTCAAGCCCTACGTTCATGGCCGTGTTCCCAAGTCGCAACAGGATTCTGCAAAGTTCCTCAATAACTGAGAAAAGAATCACTTCATGCTTCTTGATTGTGCGGAACATGGTGCTGTTCTCGCTGATGACCTGCGTAGCCGTGGCCACGCTGCTACCGTCAAAGCGATAATAGGTTTCTCCGAATCCGCACTTGCTGGACAGGATATTGAGCTGGTCTTGAATACCAGTATTGTGTTCCGCCGTCCTAAGCGTCATATCAATAGGGGTGATAATCGCGCCATCGCTCACGTCCTCCGGCAGAACATAGAACGCCACATCGGATGGGTCGAATACCGGCTCACCGTCAAGATACTTTGCCGCAGAGGGCTTGACCATGATGCGCTTTTTCCCGAGCCGGAACTCGTTGACATAGCTGTCATAGGCAATGTCAACACCTTGCAGCACGTCGATAGCGTTTGCATAAACCGCAATGCCGGTCGGCAGCAGATAGTTAAAATTGTTGGCAATGTTCAGCCGGTCAATGACAAACTGACGCTTATCGTTTCCGGTATGCACCACGGGCGGAATGTTCTCGAAGCCCTTGACGTTTGTAAGGCGTTCGTCAGACAACATCTCGTTGTCATAGCGGTAAATGCGGTTGTCGATGATATAGCTGCCGCCTTCGTCCTTGTGGTGGATTTGGAGATACAGATAATCATGGCCATTGCGCGTCACAACGGAAGAAAACGCGCACTCGCTGATAAAGCCGTTCTGCCATGCCAGCGGGTAAATGTTCTCAATGGTCACATAGTCCAGAATGATACCGGAAGCATTTCCGGGGACGATCTCACCGCCCTCGTTGATCTCCTGCCCGATTACGCGGGGGATATATGCCACTGTGCCAAGCGCAGATTTCATCTCCTGCATCTCGTTTGCCTTGACCGTGAAATTATTCTCGGTTAAAACCCGGTCGATGAACTCCTGTTCCTTCTGGCCTTCAAGGGTGATTTGAACTTTCTCATTCATCAGCAGATTGGCCCAGTCCTCGCACAGCTTCTTTCCCATGCCGAGGGAGTACCGCTTGCAGTTAACCATGCTCTCGCCGTTGCGCACGCGGTAGCCATGAAAGCCTTTCACGTTGCCCTGATACCAGCTTTTCCACTCCGCCACCTTACTGTAAAACGCTTCGGGGATGGTGGAATAGCCTAATTCATTCAGTTTTTGGATTACTGCATTACTCATGCGATAACTCCCATTCTGCGGCTAATTGGCTCAACTGCATAGCGCAGTGCGTCTATCAAATGGTTCTTCTCGTCTGGGTAGCCGCTGATAAAGTTTCCGTCTTTGTCACGGTCGTATTCGTAGTTTACAAACTCGTCATAGGCGTGCGGCGTGCGTCTACGGTCAATAACAATCTTCCGGCGTTGCAGCCACTTCATGCCGTAAGCCACGCTGTCTGGTCCCTTTACGGCAGCTTTGGCAGGCAATCCCATAGCCCGGAAGTCGGCTACGCTTTTAGGCTCTGCGCTGTCGCAGATGATATAGGCGCTGGCGTATCCTTTTGCCTTAATCATGCCCGCGCTCTGCTCGTTGGAAAGTTTGTTTTGATATATCTCATCTATCAGGTAAATTGTCTCCCGCGCCTTGTCGTAGTGCACGCGGATAAATGCAAACGGGTCAGGGAACCACCCATAGTCCACGCCCTGATAAATCCTATCAAAGTGGCTGATTTCCTCGTCTGTAATCTCCCTCAGTTCCAAATTGTCAAACACGTTCCCGCCGGTGCCGACCGGGATACCGAGATATTCGTGCTGATACGCGCGCTCGTCTGTCTCTTTGAGGTGTTCCGCTTCTTCAAGAAACTGTTCGCCCAACCATTCAGGCGGTGCTTGCAGGTACGTTGACTTGTGGCACAGCCGGTCAGCCCGTTCCTCCAAACTGTCCTTGTTTGCCCAGTTGTCCCGGCTGATCGGCGGGTTATAGCTTTCAAAATTCCAGAAAACCGAACCGCCGCGCATGGTCGACTGCAAAATGTTTCGTATCTCCGCGCGTCCGGCAAACTGATCTTTCTCTTCAAAGTGCGTCACGGCGATATAACCAAACGGCACCTTGATAGACTTGATCTTCATGGGGTCATCCGCGCCGCGGAACATGATCTTCTGCCCGGTAGGCTTGTAGATCAGCTCCATCGGGGAAACCTTGGCTTCCCAGTACGCCGCCATTCCCAGCTCACCGATTGCCCAGATATACTGTGCATAGACGCTATCGCGGATCGTGGTTGCCACCTTGCGCAGCACAAGCGCGTGTGTTCCCGGATTGGCAACCAGTAAAAGCGGAACAATAATTGATACCGTGGAGGACTTCAGTGAGCCGCGCCCACCGCTGAAATCGTAGTGCGTGTGACCGTGGCAGAACACGTCATGCGCCACGCCGTAGAACGCCGGTCCGATTTTCTCTGACAGAAGAATATCAGACATCGATAATCACCTTAACGACGGAATCAGCGGTAGAATTGTCTTGCTTGTCAAACACTCCTGTATGTTTTGCAAGCATTTCGAGTGCCTTTAGCTTGTTCGCATATTTCAGGTCGCTTTCTGTGCAATCAGACGCAGGTTTGTCTGCTATTTCTTTGAGCTTTTCGATCACATAATCCTGTGTTACTTCCGTCCGTTTCTGTCTTTCCGCCTTTGCTTTTTGGATAGCGGCCGAAACGTTACTATTCGTAACTAACTGCCTACCTTTCTCGGCGTTCTTATACCCTGCTCTCGCGGCGGCTTGAGTGGCATTTAAATCCACAAGATACTCTTGAACAAATCGCTCTTGTTTTGCTGTTAATGGCACTCGTCACCACCTCTCTTGTCACAATTTTGCTACCAGCCCCCACCCCTTGGCCTTACATAGCAGACTTTACCCGCCCCGAAGGGCTTCAACGCCGCACTCAAAGCAGCGGCTCTCCTCTTTTGGTACGGCATTGCAGTCCTGTCCTGCTTTAGCGATTCGGGAAAGTCCCCGTCACTCGCTGTGGTCTCCCCTTACGGGACACCTATGCCGCATATGTCCGCAACGAGCCGGTCGGCGCTTCGGCATCTCCAACAGCATGAGCATTTGCATCCTCACGTCCGGGCGGCAGCTGCCTGTTCTGCCCTTCGTTGCGGTGCTGCCGTCTAAAACTGCTATCACCATGCGCAATCACGGTGACGTGCTGGAACTCCGGTAGCATAGTAGTTTGTAAGCATGTCCCCGCTGGGCCACATCGTTGAGAGGTGCGCGGGGTCCTGTGCCGCATGAAAGGTGCGACCTCTCGGCCCTGATCGTGGGCTGCATCGTGCGTGCGGCATGTTGCGGGGGGCGGTGTGAAAAGATGAAAAGCACCGCGCCCCGCTATGCCGCAGGAGGTGGACGCCATAAATGAGAGAACCGCAAAGGCTTTTACACCTCTGCGATTCTATTATCTCATAAGCAAATGGCTTTTTAAGGCCAACTTTTAATCATCAAGCAGCCCATAGTTTCGTGCTACGCACTTGATGAAATCGGTATGCCATCGTCTCGCCGTCCGGTCGGAACAGTTGACTGCCATCGCTGCCCCTTCAAGCGTGTGGGTCTTGTCCCAGAACACAAGGCGGATAAATTTCAAGCGCTCTTCGCCGTCTTGCATTGACTTTGTTTCGCTCACCGCTTTTCGCACAGCGTTGTTTTCTAACAAAGGGACGCCATGCAACTCCTGCTCTCGGTCGGGGGCATAGCGGCGAATAATGGCTTTTACATAGCCCCACCAGCTGTAACGAGGTTTACTCATGGCGCACCAACTTTCTCTTCACCCACGCCCACAGGTTTCTCCACGGGTGGGATTCTGCGTAATCGGCGCGCCTACACTCAAAAGCGGCTCTATCCACCATTTTAGTTACGTAATTCCGCAGCGTGTTCTTTTCTGCGACAGAACGCGTCAACTCTGCATTTACCCGCCCAAGCGCCGCCTCGGTGTCAGCAAGCTTGTTTTTCAAGTCGGCAACTTCTCGCTTCGATGCCTGCCACGCTCTCCAATACTGTTGCCCCTGATCGTTCAAATGCTGAGCCGAGTTTTTGGCTGAATCAAAGTCCGCTTTCAGCTTCTCGATCTCGTTGGCATTGTTGATGGCTTCGCCGTTCATCTGGCTGATCCGCTCGGTCAGGGTGGCGTTTACCCGCTTTAATTCCTGCACTTCCGCCTGTGCGTCCTCCACCATCTTCGCCATCTGGTCTTTGGTGTACTTTTTGATGTTAATGCTCATTCTGCCACCGCTTCCCCGACGATCATCCAGTCATCAGCCAGCATGTCGGCCTGCGAGGCCAGCCAGCCGAGCTGCACGCCGGACGTGCCGACAAAGGCAAGCGCTTTGTTTCCGATGGCCTCGTGCTTGGCGTTAATTAACTCGTGCGCAGCGTTCTCGTAGCTGATACGCTCCGCAAGCTCGACGTACTGGTTCTTACCATTCCAGCCGCGGCGTGCGATCTTCATGCCCTTCTTCACTGCCTCGATAGCAAGTCCAAAGCTCAGCCCGTCAGTCGGTCGATACGCCTCTTCAAAAACCTGCTTCGGGCTGAAAGATTCGTATCCGTCAGAGTAGCGGACTTTGTAACCGTCTTCCTCGGGCTCCATGCTTCTCGGGATGGGCTGGGTCTTCTCGTAAACTTTGCCGCCCTTGCGGATAGCCGGTGCCGCCTCGATAAGTTTCGTTCCGATGTACTGTTTCATAGTAAAATTCCTTTCTTTTTCGCCCGCAGGCGTTATTTCATTCGTAATTGTTCCTCGCTCCCTCTATCGCTTACGATGCTCACGACCTTGCAATCCCCGTATCTCTCAATGTCCATGGCGATTCGCTCCTTGATGCCCTGCGCATCAGCAGCGGGGACGTTGGCTTTAATCGTAATTGTCAGCATGTGTCCTCTCCTTTGGTTCGCCGTGGCTGCAAAAGTCATCTGCGCACATTGTTTCAAATGATTTCATACATTTGCCTTTCGGGCCGTCATCTGTCCCATAAGTATCGGGGTCATCATCCCAATGTACGCAGTCCTTGCACCGCGTCACGACCACGGCGTCTACGATAGGGATGGCCCTAATATCTGCTGCCGTAGCGTAAAGCTCCCAATTTTCATTTGGTCGCCAATGAATAACATCCCTGTCAATCAGCCGCATCGCTGTCACCTCCGTCCATCTTGGCCCCGCAATCCTCGCAGTACTTTTTGGTAGGCTTGTCCCAACTGCCCTCGGTGGCAATGACAAAGCCGCACACAGGGCAACACCACTCATCCCCGCCAAGATGCGCCCAGCGGGTGTGCACCACCGGCGCAACGTCGGCGGCGGGAGCATCTTCAATTTCAAACTCTTCTGAGAGCCACTTAAATACGTACTCAAGGCAATATGAACTGAACCCAACGTGATAATCTTGATCTACCGGGTCAAAATACAAAATGTTGAAATACGGCCTGTCAGGCGTCCCGGAAACAAAAATTTTTGCAAAGCTGGTCTTTATTTTGTCCTTGTGGGTGCAAACATCTGCACTCTGCATTTCTTTTTCACCCATTGTCCGCCCTCCTGTTCCATGCTTTGATTGCTTCTTCTTTGCTCGGCAATCCAGATACCTTCATCTGCTTTGTGTGTATCCCGTCACCAGCTCTATATCTCCCGCAACCGGCACTCCATCCAAAATCGGCTCTATCGTAGGTATCGTACATATTGATGACGGTTGCAACTCCACCGCACTCAGGGCAAGGTTTCAATTCAGCCATTGTCCATCGCCTCCACATAGCACCAGCTCTGGGGCGGGCGTTCAAGCGTCCTCCCACACTCGACAAGATTGATGCTCCCGTCAGGGTTGTAGTCATATTTTTGATATGAGCAAGCAACCCTGCGCGACGGGCACGATTTATCATCATTTTTATACCTGCACACAGGAAAAAACTCGCCCAGATCTCGCGGCTTGTCGTAGATTTTCAGTTCGACGATATGCCAGCCATATCCGGTTCCCTTTAGGTAGTTCACAATTTCTTCCCGCGTCAGGCAGGCTTGCTTTTCTACGTCATCCGGTGCATGGTTGATAGGCGCAAGCTCATAAATCCGGTCACAGGTAAACTCGCCGATAACCTTGCCCCATGAGCCGCGCAGTCTGCGTGCGTCGTTGCCCTGTGAGCAATAGATATAGGCCTTAAACGGCGTTTCCAACTTCGGCCGCGTCTTGCGCACCTCAATCGTTTTATCGCCATTGATGATCTTCTCGCACCACTTCGGGCGGACGCTCAGCATAACAGCCTTGCTCATTTCTTCATCGCCTCCAATGCTTTCTTTTGGTGCTCATATTTATTTAAACTTACACGTTCAAAAAGAGCACGTTCTGGCGGCCATCCAGCCCTCAGCCTATCATATAACGTATACGGGTTTATACCTAAAAAGTCAGCCCACTCATGCAACGTCTTTTCGGTATCTATTACTTTAATTTTCACAGTCACTTCCAAATTGTTCGCCTGAGTTTTTCTGTCAACCCAACGACAATTTTCTGGGCAATAATCCCCATTATTATCTATCCTGTCAATGGTAAGGCCTTCTTTATACCCGTTCTCATTCGCCCACTGTTTAAACGCTAAAAACTTTGCCAATCTTCGCATACCGAGATACCTCGGCCCCCGTATCGCTTATAATGCGCATCAGTCTTAAGGGAGCATCTTTTACGCATAGCGCGCCAGACGTTGTATAGTTTTGTTCCTTTCCCACCATGCTTATAGTTGCCATTATGCTCGCCAGACTGACTTGCGCTACCATGCGGCATATTACCCCTCCTTTGTTTTTAAGGCTTTCTCCGCCTCCTCGCGGGTGAGGAATACGGTCTTGCCAACGTCTGCGCCATCATTACGCAGGCGATACGCGCAGAACCCGTCCGGCTTGCGATTGCACGTTGACATACACAGATTATCCTCATCCGTGCAAACAGCTCTGATGTCCGGGGCTTCAAGTTTCATTTTTCGCGGCACATTGTCACGGCCAGTCACCCATAGCGTATCGCCCGCCTTGCACGGCAGGACCACCAGCCGCCCGTCCTTGTCGGCTTCGGCCAGTTCGCGCAAGCGGGAAACGCCCTCCTGCTCCGCATCACGCATTACGATGTACCGTCCTTCCGCGTCTGCTCGCGCAAATTCGGCACAGCGTTCCGGCGTCAGCCTCGTGTCCTCGTAGGCGGCAAGACGCTCCACACCCGTCTGTCTGTACGCGCTTTTTGCCACACGGTCATTGCTATCATCGCCACTGTAGCAATCCGCCGGATAATTGTAATCCGCTGCGCCGCTTGCGAGATATTTTGTCAATCTCTCCATCACTCCATCTCCTGCATCTTACTAATCGCGGTGTTCCTCGTTGATGTAGACGACGCGCCCGTGCGCAGTCGTCTCTTTCGTGGTAACGCTCATAATGCCGGTACTGCCCTCAAATGCGGCAGGCTTCCAGCTAAATGGTTCTCCGCTGTACATTAGCGTCTCCCCTCGCATTCCCCGAACAGCTCGCGGAACGACTTCCCAGTCAAATCCTCCAACGCGAGGAACGCCCGCACGGTCACATCCACGTCGCCCTTGACGTAGCGGCTCACGTTGGTCGCCGAAATGCCGGTCACCTCTGCAAGCGTTGCCTGGTTGTAGTCGGTCTTTTCCAGCGCCGCTTTGAGGCCCGGATACGGGCAGCGCTCCCACGGCGTTTTTGACATTACAAATCTCGGCATTATCTCTTTCTCCCCCTCCCAAAATACGATTGGTACTCCTCATCACTCCACCGTGTCCAGACGCAAGCGTAAAGCGTTCTGGCGCGGGGGTTCTTTCTCTGCTTCGCAAGGCTGTGTGAGATCGTCGACAGCCCAACGCCGCAAAGCGCGGCGAGCTCGGTCGGCGAATCTGCGATGTACTCAGGGATTCCGGCGTGGGCATAATCGATCTTCATGTAGACCGGTCGCCATTTCATCTTTTTTGCCTCCTCATATCTCGCCCGCGCCGCGTCTTGAATCCGCGTGCGGTCAAAAAATCGTCGCCTGCATGGTATTCGGCCTCTTTTTGCGCCGCGTATTCCTTGACTTTTGCCAAGTCCTCCTGATAGTACGAGCACTCACTGTGACATCCCGGATGCCGCACAGGAGGCTTGCAATGCAGGCAATGCTCAAAGGTCGCCATAGCCCACCTCGCGGATCGTAATTCCGTGCCGCTCCTGCATCAGCTTTTTCTTCAAGAGATAATCCTTAGTCCGCATCCCCTTGAAGTCCTCCACCTCGCGCAGCCAGCGTACAGCCCCGACGTAGTCAGGCTCGGTTGGACGCTCGTAGACAAAATCCGCCTTGTAAACGGTAGGCTTTACGACGTTGCCGTCGCTGTCGGTAAACCCCTCGACCAGCGTAAATCCCACCTGCATTCGCAGATTTCGAATCCGCCCCGCCGCAAGCAGTGTTTTCAATTGGTCATAGCGCTTTGCCTCGCCCTCGCTGTCAAACTTCTGCTTCCTTCCGTTCGGCATCACGCGGTAAGCCTTGCGGTTCCCGTACTTGCTTTTCTTCGGCTTTTGCGTGCCTGCCAGCTTGTCAAGCACCTGCTTCTGCGCCTGCGGCCCGAGCCTCGCAAGGTCAGCTGACGTCAGCGCCATCGTGTGCCTCCCGTAAATCGCCCTGAGACGCGCTCTGCGCGTTTTTATCCTCCGGCGGTGTCATTTCACATTTTTCGTATTCCAAGCGCTCCTGCGCGCTCTCAGGGACATTCCCAGCAGCTTCCCGCTTTCTGTCCGCAGGATCGTCACGCAAACCGACGCCGATGATGTACTGCTCCCCGTCGCGGCGGGCATGCACTTCGTACTTGCGGTAGATTTCCCTCGCGTCAAACTTCGGCAGCGTCATGCGCTTGCCGATGACCGCCCCCGTGTCGGGGTCTACTGCGTCCTCGCCGTAGGTGATCGCCACCTGCGCCAGCAGCGCGTCGGTTGCAATGCTGATCTCGGCAACGCCGGCGGCGCGGCGGGCGAGCTGCGCATTCGCTTTCATCAGCTCGCCGACTTTTTTCTGATATCTGCCGAGCTCGTGCTCAAGCCGTTTTACCTTGTCTCTGTTTCTTTCGCTCATCGGTTCTTCGTCCTTTCGTAGTGCAGCGTCAGTGCCCGGGCGATCGGGCAGTGTCGCCATTCTTCGTTGGCGCAGTAGCGCCGCGTATATTCGTCCAGCTCTTCTTTCGGCAGTTTGACTTGGGCGCCCTCGCAGTTGAGATAGTCGCGGTAGTCCCGCGAGTAAAACGGGCACTTGAAAATGCCCCCGCGATACCCGCTCACGGCGCACCGCCTGCCATTTCGGCAGCCGCCGCTTCCCACGTTAGCCCGTGTTCTCTCGCATAACGCGATATGCTCGGCATGAACGCCTCCTGTTCGGCTGTCCGCTCGATGTATGGCTTCATCCACGCCACCGAGACGTGCGGGAAAACTGCGCCCCTGATCTTTGCAAGCACTTGGCCGACCTTCGGGGGGAACCCCTTCGTATCCTCGGCGATTAGCGCATTTACTGCGTCCTTTGCCGCGGCAGGGTCTTCACTGCTCAGCATATCCAGCCAGAGGGACACCAGTTCTTCGGCTTCCGCACGGGTCATCTTGGCGTAGGCCTGCGGATAAGCCTGTTTTAATCGCCCCAAAAGGCTAATTACGTCAGCTCTTTCCACGGTTTTTTTCCTCCTCCAACATCTCGGCGAATACATCGCCGCCGACAAACGGCTTATTTTGCGGCGCTTTGCCGCCCTTGTCCTGCTCTCTGGCAAGCCAAGCGGTGATGAAACGCTTAATCCCTCCGCGTGTCTTTCGCTTGGTAGGGTTCGCGTCGCACCATCCTGCCATGTTTCTAAGCTGCTGCAGAACGTCAACGTTCGGATAGAGCTGCGACCATTTGGCCCTGTCATTCTCCGAAACGTCGAAAAAAGTCCCGTCATTCAGCGGCAAAGAAATCACCGGCGGCGCGCCATCCGCTTGCGGCTCAGCGCATAATATGTACTCTTCTTTACTCTTCTCTACTCTACTTTTCTCTACTTTACTTTGTCGTTCGATGTCAGCATTTTTTGAAAAAATGTTTACATTTTTCGCAGAAATGTAAACATTGGGCAAAATTTGGGCAACATCAACCAGAAGGATGTTGTAATCGACTTCGAGAGTTTTACGGCGGCTGACTGCCTCAAAGTACCTTTCCTGTATGCCTTTAGAGGTCAATACGTGGTACTTGTCATACTTCTCTTTGTCGAACATCCCTCGTCTGATAGAAGCCTCTATTATTTCGGAAACGACGCTCCCACCCAACCCGACCTTGCGGGCGAACAAAAGCGCAACCTCCTCTGTCCATTCAATGTAGTAACCCGCCTTGCCGTAAATCTCTTGCAGCAAGTGAACGACTACACCAAATCCTGTCAAGCCAAATTCTGCTTCTATCAGTTCAAACTTTGCGTTCAATGTGACATCAAGCGGAAAGTAATCGATCCCGCTCTTTGCCATAGACTACTCCCTTAAAACGGCAGCTCGCCGTCGTCCTCGCTGACCTCTGCAAAGCCGCCTGCGGCGCTCTCTACGGCGTATTGCGGCGCGGCGGTGTTGTTATCCTCCGAGCGCCTGTTGTCTGCGAAATACACGTTGTCAGCCTGCACCTCGTAGCTCCTGCGCTTGTTGCCGTTCTTGTCCGTCCAGTCGCGCATCTGTAAGCGCCCCTCGACGGCGATCAACCGCCCGCGTCCGGCGTAGTTGCAGAGCACTTCTGCCGTGCCGCGCCATGCGACAACATCGATCCAGTCCGTGCCGCCCTCTTTGCCGTTGCGATCAACGGCAAGAGGGAACGACACAACGGATACGCCGCTGTTCGTCTTTTTCAGCTCCAAGTCACGCCCGATGCGGCCCATCAGGCACACGCGATTCATGCTCACTGTGCGTCACCGTCGCTTTCGATGACCTCACCGGTCGTCTCGTCCACGGTGAAGTTCTCCGTCTCGATGACCGTGTCATCGCTCACGGAATACATGTCCTCGCTGATCTTCGTTTTGATGGTCTCGTCCTGCGCCACCGCGCGCACAAAGTCGCTCTTGAGCGGCGCATACTTGAGCACGCGCTTGAGCACGGTTTTCTTCGCCATCTCCTCGAAGTTCGTTTGCCACGGTCCGTTGCTGTAGGCCTTGGAAAAGCGCTTCGCGTGGTTACGAACATCCTCAACGCTCATCACGTCGTAGCCAAAGCCGCCGTCTTTCGTGCGGAACATTGCGTAGATGAATTTCGGCTCGCCGCGCTCGCCGCAGGCGGGCTTGTGGTTGAGTTTCGGCTCAAGGCCGAAGGAATATTCAAACTCGTCATTCTCGTAAACGACCTGCGCCTGAATGATGCTGACCTCACCGCTGCGGTACGCAAGGTCAATGAGCCCCTTGTACCCCAGTTGGAATTGGCATTCCAGCTGACCGTGGTTGCGATACGGAATCAGGTACGCCTGCCCAAGCGGCGTGTTCGGCTCCATGCCGAGCTGTGCTGCCGTCATCATCGCGCCGAGGAAACTTTGCGGCGTGGTCTGCGCAAGCTGCTTGTTTGCGCTCAACGCGGAAAGCGTGATGCGCGTGAAACGCTCCGGCGTGATGACGCTCGGAAGGGCCTTAGCGATCTCGCCCTCCATCTGCTTGATGTACTGCTGCATCGTGGGGTTGCCTTTCTTTGCGGCCTGCGCGCCCTGCGCGTTCTGAATCAATCCTTCCTTCATCTTTCTTTGTCCTCCTTCACCGCAAATTTGCGGAAATTTGTCGTTTTGTAGTAGCCGCTCAAGTCCACCTCGGGGTGATCCTTGGCAAACGCCTTTGCGTCAAAGGTCTGCCGCGACTGCCCTTTCCAGTCGACCGTGTATTTCCCGCAGTAGCCGCGCTCGTTGTCGCCGAGGTCGGTCATCAACTGCTGCTTGATGGCGTCCGCGTCCTTCTCGATGGCCTTTTTGCGGCTCATCAGGTATTGATACTGCTCGATCAGGCTTTCGCGTCCGAATAGCTCAACTTCTCCGCCGCCGCCCTCGTAGATGCTTTCAAGCGCCTCAGTCGTGCTCGCGTCGCCGTCCATCGGCGGCGGGCTGTCAGCCTCCACGTAGTCGTGCCAGAAGTCCGCGGCGCAGCGTTTCAGCGCCTCGATCTCATCCGGGCTGACATACACGCTGCTCTCGCACCATTCCGGCACGTCATCGTCGGGGACGGTCGTGATCTGGTAACAATAGAACCCCTTGCCCAGCACCAGCGCCGCCAAATACCAGCGCTGCCAGCCGGTCACGGCAAGATACGTCACGCACTGTGCGTAATAGCTCGCGGGGAACTCACCGCCCGCGTAGCGCTTCATGTTCAGTGCGTTCGCGGTCTTGCATTCAAGGCCCGCGTCTCGCCCGATGACCCTGCGGTCGATGTTCGCGTGCAGGCACGGGCAGTCCCAATTGCGCAGGATGTAATTCATCCGGCGCACCGGCATGCGGCTCGCTTCTTCAAAGCGGCTCGCGACGTACTGCTCGAGGTCTCTCCCGATTCGCATCGCCTCGTTTTCCGGCTCTTCGCCGATCCTGCCGGTCTTCTCCGCCCATACGACCCACGGCGAGCGGTATTTGTTCATCCCCAGCACCGCGCCCATGTCGCTGCCGCCGAGGCTCTTCTTGCGCTCTTTAAGCCACTCCTCGCGGCTCATCCCGAGCGTCGATATCTTCTGCATCTTCATCTTCTTCTCCCCTGTAAGTTTCGAAATAGGCTTCCTCCGCGCCGCAGTCCGGGCAGAACTTTTCCGTCACGAAGACATAGCCACGCTCTCCGTCGAGATTTTCGCGCCGCCGCATAACGTCCGGCTCGTCGAAAATGAGGTGGCAGCAGGTGCAGCGGTAGATCATTCCTCCACCTCCAAATACGCCATTGCGCTCTGCACGCCGAAGATGCGCGCCGCCTGATGGCTGTTAAAAAACACGTCGATGTGGTTTCCGTTGACACCGCCGCCGCAATCCTCGGCGATATAGCTGTGCTGCGTGCCGTCCGGCCAGATGAGCAGGACGCGCGTCCCGTAAGGGATCACCTTGGGGTCGACTGCGATCGTGCGGCCCTCGGTTGCCAGCGTGCCGGTCGCGGTGTAGCCGCTTGCCCACTTTCCGCAGCAGCATCGCCCGGGGCAATAGGCCGTCAGCGTAAACTCGCTGAGAAACACGTCGTTGCACATGGCGCTCTCCGTCGCGGGCTTGTCCCACGCGGGATCATACTCCTCAACGACTACCGAGGATTCCTCGGGACTTGCTTCGACCGCCTGCGCGCTGGTGGCGAGGATTGAGATCACGATCAAAAGGATCGTCGCGCCCAGGCACACCGCCGCGAACAGCGCCGATTCATCGGCTTTGCGCTGCTCTCTCGTGCGCTTGTCGTGCCATCTCATCGCGTCACCTCTTCCATCGTGATTTGTGTGGGCTTTTCAAACAGCGGGGCAAGCATTTGTTCCTGCGCTGCCCTGTAGAAATTCTTGTCGATCTCAAATCCGTAAGCATTGCGGCCCAGCTCATACGCCGCGCGAAGTGTGGTCGCGCTTCCCGCACATGGGTCGATTACAACATCGCTGGGGTCGGTAAAAACCTCAATCAATCGTTTCAACACGTTCACCGGCTTCTGCGTGGGGTGGATTTTTGGAATGTCCTTCCCGTCGCGCTCCCACTTCTGCCAGTCAAAAACCATCTTTCCCGTGCCACGAATTGGTTTCCCATCTTCGCCGATCTCGCGCCCGTTGTTGAATTTCGGCAGCTTGTCGCGGTAAAGAACCACCGCGAACTCCGTCGCGCTTACCACTCGCATGTTGGCTTTAAGCACCTGCGCGGAATAGTTTTTGCAGAAAAACATCGGGTAGCTGTTCTTAAATCCGTACCGCTTGCCGTACTCCACGACGGTCTGCATCTGGTCAAACGCGCAGAAAACAAGCATTGCCGGGGCTTGCCCTTTCTCTTTCGGCTCTTTCTTCAAAAGGCGGTTGCAGAAGTGCATATATTCTGCAATCTTGAAATAGCCATCGGAATTGAAGAAACTTCTCTTTGCCTTTTTGCTCTCGCCGTTTTTGTTGTCGCCGCCGATGTACCACGTCGGATTGCTTCCGTAAGCGTCAGCGCCGATGTTGTAGGGAATGTCCGCGATCACGAGCTGCGCCTTTGGGATTCCGTATTTCTTAAAATTCTGGAAATTGTCATGGTACAGCTCGCATTTCATCGTCTGCACCCCCTGTCGATATACGGCAGCAGCTCATACAGCACCTTGCACGCCGCGCACGCGCCGATGACGGCGAGGCTCGTGGCGAAGTCGCAGCCGTTGAGCGCGATCACCGCAGCGGCGATGCCGCCGAAAAACAACGTGTCAGCCATGCTTTTCTCCCTTCTTCTCGTTCGGCACAAAACCGACAAACTCAAGGCCGCGACCGCGTGCGTAAATCTCGCCCATGATCGTCCCCAGCTTTACAGGGTCAGGGGGCGTGACCCAGATAATCTTGTACTCCGGCTTTTTTCTCATTGCCTTTTCCTTTCTTCCGTGCTACAATAAGCACGGACACAATATCTTGTGGTGAGATTTGTCCCACCCGCCCCGCTCGATGCTGCAACATTGGGCGGGGCATTTTTACGCTTTGCGTTGCGAATCGGTCCCATGCCACAGCGTAGCATCGAAACTCCACACAATTCCGCTGCATCCCTTCGCTGAACTATTCCGCTGCGTTGCTATGCCTTGCTTTGCCTTGCTATGCCATCGCTAGTCACTGCTTTTCGCTGCTTTTCGCTGCCATGCCGCTGCTTATCTAGTCGGGGCGGCTCTATTCCATAGCTGTGCAAGTCTAAGCATTTCCACCGCTTATCGTGTCATTGCCATGCCGCTGCGAAACCCCACCTTGCTAAACCATTGCGTTGCCCTCCAATGCTGTACAGCTCACATCATTGCTGTGCCAATGCGCCGTTGCCATGCCCTGCCACGCCCGGCTAAGCGCTTCCATTGCTGTTCGGTTCCGCGCCTCGCGTATCCTTTGCTGTGCCGGTCTCGTCATTGCTACGCAGGTCCCTTCCATTGCAACACGTTACCAAGCTAAGCTTTACCATCGCAATGCTGTGCTACGCTTCGCACTGCAAAGCAATTCCTTCGCGTGTTACTCGATTTCCTCCCAGCGGAATCTGCCTTTCCCACTGTTTCGCCACTGGCCAATGCCGGAGAATCTACCGTAATCCAGCCAGTCGCGCACAACGTCGATGTGGTCGTCGCACAGGCAGACCACCGTAAATTCGCACGTTGCCCCGGCGGGGATTTCCTCGCTCATTGCAAGGCTGACGCGCTCGCCCTGCGCCGTTTGCGCTCTCAGCGGGCGCTGGCACTCCTTGATCTCGCCGTCAAAGAGAATTGGAATGGTGCGCGGCTCGGGGAAAATCAGCTTGTCGATTTCCTTCTTGTAAGCCTTGATTTTGCTGCTGGACGAATCCTTGACCTTGCGAAGCCCGCCGCAGGTGTCCTTGAAAAAGCCCTTGATCTGGTAGTCGTACAAAAACGGCGTGCCATCGTCCAAACGCGGAAAAATGGTCATGGACTTCTCGGCTACCGCGTCAGCGCCGAGCGCTGCCACCTCGTCCTCCACGCTCGCCGCATCCGGCGCGTGGCTGCCGATAAACTCGCGGTAGATATCAGGGTTTGCGGGGCTGGTACCGAGAATCGGCTCGATAAACGTTAATTTAACTTTAAGTTCTTTCATCTTTCATTTCCTCCTGTTGTGTGTTAGTTCTCTTCGTTGGGCCTCATTGCCTTTTCTACTCTTGCAGCCTGTACGGCTTCCGATGCTTCTCGAATCTCCGCTTCGGTCACGCCATATAAGCGGGTCAGCGGTCTAATGTACTTGCTTGCGATACCATTCACACCGCGTTCCCAGTTCGACACCGCAGAAACTCTTACACGGAGTTTCTTTGCTACGTCTTCCTGACGCAAACCGGCGTTCTCTCGGATTGCCTTTAATTCCAAGCGTTCTCCCCTCCTTATAAAGTTCAGAACTTTATATTGACAAACGCAACCAACGCCGCTATTATGTAAGTGTCAGCCAACAAAATATCGGTTATAAGTCCGCAAAACGGGAAATCCGTTGGGGGCTTGGGTTTTTGTTGCCTTAATTAAGTTCTGTAAGACTATTATAGCCGATGTTTCATCGGCTGTCAATCGGTTATCCGGCGAAACATCGGATTTTACGCTTTGCACAATTTTTTCTTTCTCCTTTGTGAGGGTTTGTCAATGGCGCTATTTGATAAGCAAATAAAAAAATACGTCGAAGAAAACTTTTCTGAAAAAGAAAAAGCACTCGCAGAAACCGAGCGCTCTGTCCAGCGGCATTTTGCTAAAAGCCGCGAATATAGAATTATGCTGCAAGATTATCAGAAGGAATTGCGTGAGCGTGATAGAGCCATTTCTGAAAAAGAAGCCAAACTATCTAAACGCAAAGAGGATTTGGACGAATTCGAATCCACATTAAAGGCGCGAGTAAAAGAAGATGTTGTGCGAGAGGCCAAAGAAGAAAAAGCTACGTTAAAAGCGGATTCTATAAAGCTGCAAGAGGAAATAAAATCCTTATCGGCGAAAAAAGCCGGCCTTATGGCTGCGGAATACAAAATTATAGACTGGGTCTCTCGGATGGAGAAAAAAGAAAGCGAAGTATTCGACGAAATACTTGCCGACGCAAACAAATTCCAAAAGTTCAAACTGTCTATTGATGGGTATGAGTTTGAAAGCTACGTTGCCGATCTGCTTATAAAAAACGGCTATGAGAAGGTCGAGGTAACAAAAAAGTCGCAGGATTTCGGAGCAGATATTCTTGCCGAGAAAACAGATGTGCGATATGCGTTTCAATGCAAATACTACTCAGGACAAGTTGGAATTGAAGCGGTGCAGCAAATTTACGCAGCAAAAGAGCATTACGATTCTCATGTTGCAGTTGTCGTTACAAACAGCGTGTATACAAAAGCCGCTAAGATTTTGGCAGAAGAATTAAACGTAGTCCTGTGGGACTGCGAAGACCTCACGGTTTTGTCACAAAACAAGGATATGTAATTATGCCTAAGAAATTAGATAGTGTAAGCCTTAACACAAGCTGCGTAAATTTAATTGTAAATTACTGTGAAAAAGCGGATATAAGCGAAGCGGCGTTTTCGAGAAAATTCAAGAAAAATAACGGTTGGGTAACTGACTTACGCAGAAGCAAAAATTTGAATTTGCCGTCAAAAGAACTTGCTGTGCAAATGTGCTTGACGCTCAACGTCTCCCCCGATGACATCCTCTTGCACGAGGGGAAGACCCCGGAAGAAACCGCCAAGTGCTTAGAGGATATCGAGACGGTGCGGAAACTGGTCGAGGCCGAGAGCGCAAAAAAAGCCCCCGCCACAGAGGGCGAGGGCGAAAAGGACGCGCTTATTAAAGCTGTCAGGGAAATAACCGATAAAGATACGGCGCTGGCTGTTTTCGATGAGCTTAGTAAAAAAATGCGGGAGCTAATGTAATGCCTACTTTCTACCCATCAAATTCGCAAGACCGAATAAAAACCGAAGCAGAGCGGAAAGACCATGAGCGGCAGCAAAAAGAACAAGCAGAAAAAGAACACCGCGAGAAAATGCGGTTTATTATTACTGCTGTTCTTTCTGGCATTGCGGCGCTCGCTGCTGTTGCAGGAGTGATAATTCAACTTGCTTGAGCGCGATTAGCGTGTCAATCTTGTCAGAGATTTCCTTCAATCCAAATACAACGTCGTTGATCTGGCCTTTCATGATGATGCTGTTCTCTGCCAGTTTGGAAATGTCAAACTCATAGCCCTTCATAGCACACCTCTTTCTTTTAATTTTGAAAATACTTCTGCGCAATCCGCAGGGGTTAACTGGTCTATCATTTCAAGGATTTGTTTGCGCAAGCTCTCAAGGCAATTTTGATCGTTCGTACTGGGTTTATAGCCTTTCCGCATAATCTGTTTTTTTATTGTACCATCTTTTGCACTATTACACAACATTTTGTGTCCCTCCAAGTAATTATAGTAACGGGCCTATATGTCGATTGTCGCACATAGCGGTGCAAGCATCAATATTTCGAAGTAAAGGCCCCGCCGCCCTCTGCAACAAACGGCGGGGCCTTTTTGCAGCCAGCGGGAAGCGGTCGCCGCTGCATGTCTTGACCATACTCCGCTTTACCTTGGTAATTCAACACCGAAACATTGCAATAAGACAGCGCTCGACGCAGTTCGACAAGCCCTCATCTTGCGACTTCGCGGCGCAAAAATCGGAAAAATTAAGGTGGCATAAATGAACATTCAAGAAGTGTGTAAATCCCGTAAAGAAGAACTGAAACTAACCTATCAGGACATTTCCGATGCTTCCGGCGTGCCGCTGTCCACTGTGCAGAACTTCTTTTCCAAGTTTTCTAAAGCTCCGTCTATCTACACCGTTGCGCCGATCTGCAAAGCGCTTGGAATTTCGCTTGATGAAGCGTTCGGAATTTCCGAACACTTGACACCAACCGAGGAAACCTTGCAAGCGCGGAATGATGAGCTGGAACGCCACGTGGACGCAAAGGCCGATACCATCGAGATCATGCGGCGCGGTGTCCGTATCCGAAACGGCGTGATTGCTATAATGTTTGTCATTATCGTTCTACTGGCTGTATGGTGCTTGTAGATTGATTGGAGGGGGATTTGATGAGAGCGGCACTATATATCCGCGTTTCCAGCGAGGAACAAGCGCGGCATGGTCTATCATTACAAGAGCAGCGGGATGCGCTGGCAAGATATGCCAAAGCGAATAAAATGACCGTGGTGGGCATATATGAGGACGCGGGCATATCCGCGCGAAAGCCGTACAAAAAGCGCCCCGCGCTCCTGCGGCTGCTGGACGATTGCAAGGCGGGAAAGGTGGACACGATCCTGTTTATTAAACTCGACCGATGGTTTCGAAATGTTGCTGGATATTACGATGTGCAGACGCAGCTCGACCGGTACGGCGTAACGTGGCAAGCGACGGAAGAGGACTACGAGACGCGCACCGCATCAGGGCGATTGAAGGTCAATATCATGTTATCCGTCGCGCAGGACGAAGCCGACCGCACGAGCGAGCGAATCAAATTTATCAACGATGGCAAAAGGGCAAAAGGGCAACCGGCAGGCTCAAAAGCGCCTTTAGGGTATATTATCAAGGACAGGCAATACCAAATTGATAACGACACAGCAGACGCGGCGCGAGATATGTTTGCCGCATATATCCGCCTGAAAAGCGTCCTTGCTGTAAAACGATATATGCTCGACACATGGGGAATTGACCGAGCATATAACAAGTATGTCAACTATTTCCACAACCGGCTTTACATTGGCGAGGTGTACGGCATCGAAAACGCTTGCCCCTCGTTGGTGAGCAAGCAAGACTTTGACCTTGTAACTGATGTTTCCCGCCAGCGGTCACAGCGCTGTGCCGGAGTTGATGTGGATCGCGTGTATCTGTTCTCGGGGCTTTTGCATTGCAAGGAATGCGGAAGGACAATGCAGTCGGAAACCGCAAAACAGATATATACATATTACCGTTGCCGGACGCGGATGCTTGACAACTCCGCTTGCCTGCACATGAAGAGGATCAGGGAAGACTTGCTGGAAGAATACCTATTGCACGAGCTTGTTGGGATTGCGGAGCGGAACAATCGGTATTACAAAAAGGCCAAAAAAAAGCCCACGCAGAGCGCGGACGCGATACGAAAGAAAATAGGCAAGCTGAAAACGCTGTATCTAAATGATTTGATCGAGCTGGACGATTACAAGGCAGAATACGCGAGCCTGAAAAAGTCCCTTGAGACCGTGGAAGAAAAGCCAAAGACAGACCTTGATGCCTTGAGAAACGGGCTGGGCGAATATGATACATACTCGAGGGAAGAAAAAAAGGAATTCTGGACGCGCTTCATCAGGAGGATTGATGCAGACAACGATGGCGCGTTTTTCGTAACGCCGCGTTAGGTATATTTTACTTTCACGTTCGCAAAGGTAAAGTATGCCTAAAAGATACCCCCGCCTTTGTGACGGGGGTATCCTCATTTTTCGAGCTTCCGCATGACGCTATTATAGACGCGCTCGTTTACAATTTTCAAGCTGTCCATCAGTTCGTCCATGATCTCCCACGCTTTGTCCGGCGAAACATCTGCCACTGCGCGCAAAAAATCGCTGTCGCCGTATGTTTCGACGTTGACCGGCGCGGGTGCTGCGGAGTATGCCATTGGCAAAGCCATCTCTCTGCTGCCGCTTTGCTGGTCACGGATGGCATACAGCACGGCAAGGCGCTCATAGTTTGTCCAACTCGATTCCTCTGTTTCAAGGCGAGCTATCCAGCGATTGACCTCATTCTCGTCGACCATAGGGGCGCACCCCCTTTAGCCCTCAATCGTGTCCATGCAGCGCTGGATGGCTCTGCGGATGCTTTCATCGTCGGCGTTGTCCAACATTTCCTGCAACTGGCGTTTCATGTTGTCGATGCCGCCGTCACGGGAATAGTGGCCGCGCACATAGTGCGTACCGCGTCTCGCGTTGGACATATCACGGTCATAAACGCCGCGCATACCCGACTGCCAGTCTCCGCCGCGGGAATAGCGGCGAGAATAGTCTTCATCGCGGGAATAGCCGTCGTCCTCCAACATCTCAATCTTATCGATGTTCTTGATGGTGTCCGTCAGCTTGTGCGCAATTTCGAGATCGCCCGCGCCAAGCTCGCCCTTACGTGCCAGCTCGTCGAGTTCGTCGCACAGCATATTGCGCAGATCATACATTGCTTTCTTGCTCATGTCCATGCTCCTTTCATGCGATTCTCTCAACCGTGAGATTGCTGTTAGCAAAATTCACGGCCTGAGCGCTTGTGTTTTTCATCGCGACAGTTACGCAGCAGCCCTTCGGGACGCTCACTTGCGCGCTGACATACACGTTGAAATAGTTCTCCACCGCAGCAGGGGTAACGGTCGCCGTAGCGCTGTTGAGTGCCTCGCCGTTGACGGCAAGCGCCGCCGTGATGGCCTCGACCGTGCCCCCGGTAGGGATGGCGATGTTCCCACCATAAGAAATTTTGTAGAGAGCGCGGCACTGGTTAGTCAGCCCGCGCAAAGTTACCAAACCGGCCCCGGCACGGTGAACGATACACGGCTTGCTATTGACCGCCGTTTCGGTCAGTGGGACGTTCTGTCCGGCAGAGACCAAAGCAATGATAGGATTACTAAACTCAGCCATACTGGTATCACTCCTTCCTCTGATTTGCCCCAAAAGGGGCAAACGCACCATTTGCAATCATTTCCGCGTAGCTGGGTGCAAATAATTCGTCCGCTTTACGTAAAAGATCGGCATAATTGCTAAGCTCGTACATGCTCATTTTACTCTTGTCCAGAGTTGCAATGTGATCGACAAATTCCTGCTTGAGTTCGTCAACCGTTTTCACAAAATCATTCCTTCCTAAAGGGGTCGATTTCGACCCGGTTAAAATACAGCGGCGGAGCTATTGCCCCGCCGCGTTGTTGTAGTATCGGCACGGGGCCGACCATTTTGTTGACGTCAACAAAATCATCAACAAAAAGCTATGCTATGCAGTTGTCAGCAGCCGCAACCGTTGCAGCTGTACTGATTTCCACATCCAGTGTACTGGTACGGAGCAGGGACGCTGAACGAAGGAACGGGACGCGGATTGTAATACGCGAACTGTGCGCTAACATAGTTGCGCATATCAAGCGTCTGAGCAGACTGAGAGGCCGCGAGGTCAGCGGCAAAAAGACGCTGGTTCTGCTCGGCAATCTTGGCGTCCTTTGCCGCGATCTCCTGGGCGGTAAGGCGCTGCTCAATGCTGCGGAAACCGCAGTTCATGGCATCAATGATGTCACGGGTGTTCCCCTGAATCAGGTTGCGGGTCTCGCTCCCCTGTGTGGCGAGGTTGTAGTTGATCCCCTGAATCGCTTCGCGAAGATCGCAGCAGCAGCCGGCCATTTGTGACTGCAGGGCGCTAAACTGCTGCATAAACGCCATCTGCTGGTTACACCGGGCAACTTCCGCCTGTGAGAACCCGCTGGTCACGGTCTGCGTCACCCCGGCAAAGCCGTTGAGCATCCCGGTATTCATGGCGTAAAAGCCATCACAGATGCCTTGCTGGGTAATATCGCTCTTGCGCTCAATCGTGGACGCCGCGCTGTCAATCTGGCGCTGGAGAGTAGCAAAATCGCTGGCGAGGACGTAATTGTCCATAGCGCCACCGCCACCTCCCCAACCGTTATTGCCCCAGCCTCCGCACACGGCAAAGATCAGGAACAACACAATGAGCCAAACACCGCTGTCACCGCCCCAGCCGAAACCGCCACCGCTGTTGGTAGGCGCAACCGGCATAGTCATCATGGGAGCACCGTCGGAAAGAGACATAAAATCACTCCTTAAAAAAATTTATCAAATCGTGGCCACGATGTTGATTTGTGTTGATAATTACTGCATCAGGCTTTGAAACTGCTTCGCCATCTGCTGTAGCTGGTTGAGCTGCGCCTGCGAGAGTTTGCCGCTTTGCAAGAGCTTTTCGACCTCCGCTTTGGGGTCACCATGAAAATTTGCCTTGAATTGCTGGAACTGCTGCATCATCTGCATGAAGCCGTTCCCGCCGCCGAGCGCACCAAAAAAGGGATTATTCATCGTCATCGTCCTCCTTGCGCTTCTTTTTGCCCTTTATTTCGCCCACAAGCGCCGCCAGCGCATCAAACTCCTCACGGGTGACAAACTTATCATCCATTTTTTTAGTATCATGAGGTTTGTTTTCAGTTTCTTCCGTGTAATTAAACGTCCTCATTGGAATAGGCGTGCCGCTTGCGTCTCGCTCCTTGATGTGGAAAACCATCGAGTTTGTTTCAAAGATAATTACTCGAGAATTTGGTGCGACCATAAACCCGTTTGCTTCTTCTTTTCCTCCGCTAATCCATACAACGCTTGTCTGCATTTGCTGCGGTTGAGCCGTTTGCGCAGGCATTTGTGGCTGCATCATCTGCTGTTGCCGCATCTGCATGAGATTGTCCGGCATCGGCTGACCGTAATAGGGATTAAAATAAGGATTGTAAGCCATTTCTTATTCCTCCGTTTCTTTTACCCAGTAATAAAGCGGGATTTCGTTCTCGCTGTTCCAACTGTCGTAAATTACACCATCCTGCACGCAGACCACATGACCGGAGAGGGCGAGAATATACGTTCCACGCGGGTGCTCGTCGGCAAACTTACCAACCGTGTAGCAGTCGGGGCAGGTGTCCGGCATGATATAGCGCCGATACCCAAGCGATCGCAGATACGCGCCCCAACAGGCATTTGCATTGGGAAGATCGCCGTCTAAGTATCCCTGTATGCACAGAGCCAAATAAACTTCGCCCCAGTCCTTCCCCGTCGCCTTGCAGATCGCGCGCACGGTGCAATCGGACACATTACGCCCAGTGGGATTTGGATTGAAATAGCTATACATGGAAAAGCTCCGCAAAATAGACGTAAGTGCGCAGCTCGTCGGGGTCTGGAAACAGTGTCAAAATGTCCATTGCCATCTGCTCGGTAAATCCCAAAGCTAAAAGTCGGTCGTACATCGCCACACCCCCTTTGTTGTTTATATGGTACAAAAAAACGGGCGCTCAAAAGCGCCCGTAAAGTGTATGAAAAGTGCGTCGAAAATCGTCGAACGATTCTGCTTGTCTTTCCACATGAAACATGATATTTTAATTTTGCAGGTTCTTCCCGGCCTACTTTTTACACAAAAGAAATTGCCTCACCATTTGGTGGGGCAATTTCTTTTTTCGTGTTGGTCTGATGAAATTTTGTGGTACGCCCGCTGCCGGTATTTTTTCACCGCGTCAACGGACAAGTTATGCTCTATTGCGACCTGTACGCAGCTTTTCCGCCGCACATCGCACTCGATGATGCACGCCGTCTCGTCAGGCGGCAATTCGAGGGATAAGATATATTCGATGGCTCGCCGGGGAGCCATCGCGGATAACTCCGCCCGGATACGCTTGTGCTGACTGTTCATGCCCCGTGCGGGACGTTGCAGAGCGCTTGCGCGTGGCTTTCGCCGTCCGTGCTCCTTCCTTATTTTTTCAACCGCTCCAACAAATTACTTAATTACGGCGAGTTTTCTAATGAGGTCATCGCCGTACTGATATTTTTCAAGGTAGTCCATTGTGCCGTCCGTCAGCCCCGCGCGCTTTTGCAGTATCGCGCGGTAGCTCTCTTCGTACTTCGGGCGATATGCGCCCACCACGAGCGAGAGCTTGCGCTTGCGGCGATACACGCCGTCTCCGTTGGACTGGCTGCCCGTGTTGCCGTTCGACGTGTTGCCCTCGATGGCCGTCACGTACTGGCCGCCTACGCTCTCGCAGATGCCCGTATGGTCGGTCTTGACCTTCGTGTTGGGAAAGTCGTAGATCAGCACGTCGCCCGGTTGATAGCCCTTTGTGACCCACTGACCGTGCGCTTTCGCGTAGTTCATCAGCTCGCCGCAGCTCGCGGTCTTCCCGCCGCCGTAGAAGAGCCGCTTATCCACCTGCTGGAAGCACCACCATACAAATTGCATACACCAGTACACGCCGTTCAGGCCGTAGGCTTTGCCATACTTCTGACGGTTACCCGGCTGCTCCACCGTGCCAATCTCCTTGCGTGCGATGGCAAGGATGTCAGTTGCCCGCGCCATTGTCTTCACCTCCCACCGCGTCCTGCACCTTCTGGCTCTGCGTGCCGAAGTAAAACGCGATGATGACCGCGTAGATGGTCATAAAGTCTTGACTGATGTTGCTCGTGACCGCCATGTACGCGAATACGCCAGTCAGCACCAGTGTCACGATGCTCTTGACGCTCATGAGGTTTGCGATACGCTTGATGATCCTTTCGTTCATAGTCATTCGTCCTTTCCCTTAATTTTGATTCCCGCCAGTAAGCCGAGCTCTGCCGTCCACGCGGCGAACCATGCCACCGTCAGGCTGTCCGGTACGGCCTTGTCAAAGGCCGTCAGTACAAGTGCCGCGACGCAGTACCAGCAGAGATTCACGACCGCTGCGATGAGATACTTGTCCCGCTTTCGGAGTTTCTTCATGCCATTCCTCCCGCGATGATCCACGCCACGAACGCGCCCACCAGCGCGGCGAGCAGCTTGTCCACGACGCTGTCCCACCGCTTCCCGGCTTTCCCCGTGATGGTCTTCACGTCCTCCTTGATCTCCTTGACGTCGCCTTCCACGGTCTCTTGTTTTGTGGTCAAGACCTCGACCGAGGTCACCAGCCTGTCCAGCGCCACCTGATGTTCCGTGAGTTCGTTGATTCGATGCGTATTGCTCTTGCATCGGCTTTCGATCAGCGCGATCTCTGCGTCATCGTAGTGCTTTGCATTATCCATATCCCGCTCCCTTTCTGCGGCGTATTACGCCGCCTTGAAATAGTTCCCCACCAGCTCGTGCGGCAGATATTGCAGCGTGATCTTCCCGCCCGCAGCCTCGCCCGTGCGCTCGCAGAGGTACACCTTGCCGTCCTCGCCGTCGAGGTAGTACTTGCCGTACTCGTACTCCATGCCGCGGCTCGCCGGGATGGGGTCTGCCTGCGTGCCTGCGTGCTCGGCGTCGATGACCGCCCAGAGGGCCGGGGTCTTGTCCGGCGTCCAGTCGGCCTGCGAGGTATGCGCCTGACGGCACTTGTGCACCTTGCCGCCGTAGCTTCTGCGGTCGCCCTCAGCGTAATCAACGGGGTACGCCCATGCCGTGATGAGTTCCGGCACGCTTGCCGCCTCGCCGTCGCTCAGGCTGACCGCTGCCTGCTCGATAATGGGGCGCAGCTCCACCGCGCGGGCGTACGTGACCGGCTCACCCGCAAGGGCGGTGACGGTCGCTTTGGCGCTTTCCGTTTCCGTAGGCTTGCCCATCTTGATAGATACCGTGCCGTCGCGGTGGTCGGTGATTGCGCCCGACAGGCTGTACGCGCTGTTGTCCCACTCGTTGACGACCTCCTTGGTCTCGCCCGTGGGATTGCCGTCGTTGTCGAGCTTGTCCACCGTCTCGCGCTGGACGATGCTCCACGGCGTGTTGTCTGGTAGCAGCGCCGCGACCTCGGCGGTGGTCATCGTGAGCGTGATGGTCTTGGTGTCGCGCTCACCCCACGCGCGGTCTTTGGGGTTGCCGGAGATCTCTGCGGGGTATTCGGTGTTGTTGACTTTGATGTATGTTGCCATAGTTTCACTCCTTTATTATTTTGGCGGGCGTTCCTGGAGGCGACAGCCGATGCTGTCGTTCGAGTTCCACGCTCTGTCGCAGTCGACGTAGAACGGACCGTGACCCTGGTACTGGTTATAGTCACCGCCATGGCGCAGGCACGGGAAACTACCGCCGAAATTCCAGTAATCCGGGACATAGGTCGTTGTACTGCCGTTTGCAGCACTCGGATACAGCGCCCACTCAAGACCACTTGCCGTCGGGATGGCAAAGTCGCTCGGATAACCGCCCGTGGGCCTACCGACAAGCGTACCGTTCGCGTTGTCGCTGAAGTTGTTGGGATTGCTGATGACATTCAGGCCGTTATTGTTGTAATAGCAGCCATCCATCCAGTCATAAACATTGTCCCACCAGCCTTCGATGTTGCGATACTGCGTGAAGCCGTAGCTGTCGCGGCTTGCTGCGGTCGTACCGGTGTGATAGCCCATCGCGTCGGTCTGACCGTTGTTCATCTTGGAGCCGCTCGTAGAGCAGCCTCGGCCGATGCGCTCGCCATTCCAGTCGGCAAACTCCACGAGGAACAGCATATTCACATACCAGAACTGAGCAAAGTCCATCTGCCAGAAGTTAGCGCCGAGGTTATGAATACCGC
>ERZ773108.524-NODE-524-length-42368-cov-20.214520_pt1 | contig 42368 bp, 45 predicted proteins | sample MGYA00580570_ERZ773108 | MGnify/ENA primary metagenome ERZ773108 (study PRJEB29015, sample SAMEA2737840) | human gut metagenome | biome: human gut; feature: human-associated habitat; material: faeces | place: China | collected 2012 ...
CATCCGGCAATCAATGCCTGATGCGACGCTGTCGCGTCTTATCAGGCCTACAACTGTTGCCGACCCGTAGGCCGGATAAGGCGCTCGCGCCGCATCCGGCAGTGTTTACCCGCGGCGACTCAAAATTTCTTTCTCATAAGCCCGCACGCTCTCCAGCCATTCGCTACCTGCTGGCGTATCGTGACGTTGGCAATACATTTCCCAGACCGCCTGCCACGGCAACGATTTCTGCTCTTCCAGCAGTGCCAGACGCGCAGTGTAATCGCCCGCCGCTTCCAGCTTGCGCAGCTCAGCGGTAGGTTCCAGCAACGCACGCAGCAGGGCTTTTTTCATATTGCGTGTACCAATGACCCACGCGGCAATGCGGTTGATAGAGGCATCGAAGAAGTCAAGGCCGATATGCACCCGGTCAAACAGATCGTGACGCACAATCTCACTGGCAATTGCCTGGGTTTCATCATCCAGCAGCACTACGTGATCGCTGTCCCAGCGAACCGGACGGCTGACGTGCAGCAGCAACTGCGGCACATACAGCATGGCGGCGGAAATCTTGTCGGAAATCACTTCAGTCGGGTGGAAGTGCCCGGCGTCCAGGCACAGCGCAGTCTGGCGGCTGGTGGCATACCCCATGTAAAACTCATTGGAGCCAACCGTGTAGCTCTCTGCGCCAATGCCAAACAATTTGCTCTCAACGGCGTCGATATGGTGCGCAGGGTTTAGCTTCTCGCTGATCACCTCATCCAGTGCTGCCAGCAGACGCTGACGCGGGGCGAGACGGTCAACGGTGATATCTTTCATACCATCCGGGATCCAGATGTTCATCACCGATGGTGTGCCGAGTTGCTCGCCAAAATAGGCCGAAACGCGACGGCTGGCTTTGCAGTGATCAATCCAGAACTGGCGAATGCTGTCGTCGGCATGGGAAAGCGTAAAGCCATCGGCGCTTAGCGGATGCGAAAAGCAGGAGGGGTTAAAATCCAGACCGAGCTGATTGGCTTTCGCCCATTCAACCCAGTTTTTGAAGTGCTCTGGTTTGATCTGGTCGCGCGAGACTGGCGTATCTGATTCCAGATAGATGGCATGTAAATTAAGCCGTTTCGGCCCCGGAATCAGCCGCATAGCCTGTTCCAGATCGGCACGTAGCTCACTGGCATTACGCGCTTTGCCCGGATAATTGCCTGTGGCCTGAATCCCCCCGGTCAGCGAACCTTCCGGGTTTTCAAAACCGGAAACATCATCGCCCTGCCAGCAGTGCATTGAAACGGGTAAACGATCAAGTTGGCGCAGCGCCTCCTCGACATCAATCCCCACCGCCGCGAAACGCTGTTTCGCTAGCTCCCAGGCCTGTTCCAGTTGAGTGGTCATGCGCAAAGCTCCTTTGTCTGTCGTGTAGAGTGAATCTGCGCCACATAGTGGGCAATTTCACTGTCAGGATTAGGGGTAAAGGTGGTCAGATTCGCGGTGGTGCTGACGACCTGACGGAAATCATCCACATTGTTGAGTTCATCCAGCGTCATTAACTGGATGCCGATATTGCCGAGCGTCGAGGCTTCAACAGGCCCGGCGATCACCCGAATACCGCAGGCATCGGCGCATAGCTGGTTGAGCAGCGTGTTCTGGCAGCCTCCGCCGACAATATGCAGTTGCGAGAAATCTTCACCGCGCAGCTGCGCCAGCTCATGCAACACATCGGCATACAGCAGCGCCAGACTGTCGAAAATGCAGCGCGCCAGTTCAGCATCACTTTCCGGGATCGGTTGCGCCGTTTCCCGACACGCAGCCTGAATTTCGCTGCACATCGTCTCAGGATTAATAAAGCGATCGTCATTGGGATTGATAATGAAGCGGCAAGCCGGAAGTGCCTGTGTCGCGGAGATAAGCGCCGGAAGATCGTTGATTTGCTGCTCCTGAAGCACTCGCTGAAGCAGCCATAAGCCCATAATATTTTTCAGCACCCGATAGCGACCTTCCGCCCCGCCTTCATTGGTGATGTTGGCTGCCAGTGCCGTGTCATTGGTAAATGGCGTCTGGCTTTCGAAGCCCATCAATGACCAGGTGCCAGAAGAGAGATAAGCAGCACGTGAGCCGTTTAACGGCGAGGCGATAACCGCGCTGGCGGTATCATGGCTGGCAACGGCGACCACTGGAATCTCATTACCCTGCGGGCAAATCCAGTGACCTATGACATTACCCGGATGCGTCGGGCGACCAAACCAGGCTTTGTTGGCCCCGCTCCACGCCAGTAGCGACTCGTCCCAGTCGTCGCTATTGATATTGACCAGTTGCGTGGTCGTGGCGTTGGTATATTCCCAGTTCATCTTGCCGGTCAGGCGATAACTGAAGTAATCCGGCATCAGCAGAGCGTGAGCAATGTGTGGAATAAGTTCAGGTTGTTGCTCCGTCAGCGCACGCAACTGATAAAGCGTATTGAAGGGCAGAAACTGGATGCCGCTACGTTGATAAATATCGCGTTTGCCGAGTTGTTGTTGTGCCTGCGCCATTAGGCCATTGGTGCGGCTATCGCGATAAGCAACGGGCAGGCCCACACGCTGACCCTGTTGGTCGAGCAGCACAAAGTCCACGCCCCAGGTATCAATCCCAATGCTATCGATACGAATCCCTTCCTCGCACACCTTGTTTAATCCAAGGCGAATGGCACTTTCAAGGCTATCCACATCCCAGGTGACATAGCCGTTCTGACTATGCAGCCCATTGTTAAAACGATGGATTTCGCGCAGCGTCAGGCTGCGGCATTCACGCTCGTAACGCGCCAGCATCACGCGCCCACTGGATGCGCCGAGATCGACGGCGACACAATTGCGAAAGGTCATAATGTGATCCTGCTGAATTTCATTACGACCAGTCTAAAAAGCGCCTGAATTCGCGACCTTCTCGTTACTGACAGGAAAATGGGCCATTGGCAACCAGGGAAAGATGAACGTGATGATGTTCACAATTTGCTGAATTGTGGTGATGTGATGCTCACCGCATTTCCTGAAAATTCACGCTGTATCTTGAAAAATCGACGTTTTTTACGTGGTTTTCCGTCGAAAATTTAAGGTAAGAACCTGACCTCGTGATTACTATTTCGCCGTGTTGACGACATCAGGAGGCCAGTATGACCGTATTACATAGTGTGGATTTTTTTCCGTCTGGTAACGCGTCCGTGGCGATAGAACCCCGGCTCCCGCAGGCGGATTTTCCTGAACATCATCATGATTTTCATGAAATTGTGATTGTCGAACATGGCACGGGTATTCATGTGTTTAATGGGCAGCCCTATACCATCACCGGTGGCACGGTCTGTTTCGTACGCGATCATGATCGGCATCTGTATGAACATACCGATAATCTGTGTCTGACCAATGTGCTGTATCGCTCGCCGGATCGATTTCAGTTTCTCGCCGGGCTGAATCAGTTGCTGCCACAAGAGCTGGATGGGCAGTATCCGTCTCACTGGCGCGTTAACCACAGCGTATTGCAGCAGGTGCGACAGCTGGTTGCACAGATGGAACAGCAGGAAGGGGAAAATGATTTACCCTCGACCGCCAGTCGCGAGATCTTGTTTATGCAATTACTGCTCTTGCTGCGTAAAAGCAGTTTGCAGGAGAACCTGGAAAACAGCGCATCACGTCTCAACTTGCTTCTGGCCTGGCTGGAGGACCATTTTGCCGATGAGGTGAATTGGGATGCCGTGGCGGATCAATTTTCTCTTTCACTGCGTACGCTACATCGGCAGCTTAAGCAGCAAACGGGACTGACGCCTCAGCGATACCTGAACCGCCTGCGACTGATGAAAGCCCGACATCTGCTACGCCACAGCGAGGCCAGCGTTACTGACATCGCCTATCGCTGTGGATTCAGCGACAGTAACCACTTTTCGACGCTTTTTCGCCGAGAGTTTAACTGGTCACCGCGTGATATTCGCCAGGGACGGGATGGCTTTCTGCAATAACGCGAATCTTCTCAACGTATTTGTACGCCATATTGCGAATAATCAACTTCGTTCTCTGGCCGAGGTAGCCACGGTGGCGCATCAGTTAAAACTTCTCAAAGATGATTTTTTTGCCAGCGACCAGCAGGCAGTCGCTGTGGCTGACCGTTATCCGCAAGATGTCTTTGCTGAACATACACATGATTTTTGTGAGCTGGTGATTGTCTGGCGCGGTAATGGCCTGCATGTACTCAACGATCGCCCTTATCGCATTACCCGTGGCGATCTCTTTTACATTCATGCTGACGATAAACACTCCTACGCTTCCGTTAACGATCTGGTTTTGCAGAATATTATTTATTGCCCGGAGCGTCTGAAGCTGAATCTTGACTGGCAGGGGGCGATTCCGGGATTTAACGCCAGCGCAGGGCAACCACACTGGCGCTTAGGTAGCATGGGGATGGCGCAGGCGCGGCAGGTTATCGGTCAGCTTGAGCATGAAAGTAGTCAGCATGTGCCGTTTGCTAACGAAATGGCTGAGTTGCTGTTCGGGCAGTTGGTGATGTTGCTGAATCGCCATCGTTACACCAGTGATTCGTTGCCGCCAACATCCAGCGAAACGTTGCTGGATAAGCTGATTACCCGGCTGGCGGCTAGCCTGAAAAGTCCCTTTGCGCTGGATAAATTTTGTGATGAGGCATCGTGCAGTGAGCGCGTTTTGCGTCAGCAATTTCGCCAGCAGACTGGAATGACCATCAATCAATATCTGCGACAGGTCAGAGTGTGTCATGCGCAATATCTTCTCCAGCATAGCCGCCTGTTAATCAGTGATATTTCGACCGAATGTGGCTTTGAAGATAGTAACTATTTTTCGGTGGTGTTTACCCGGGAAACCGGGATGACGCCCAGCCAGTGGCGTCATCTCAATTCGCAGAAAGATTAATTCGCCATGCCGATGCCGACGATGTTAGCGGCGACAATAATCACCACACAACCGAGGCTCAACACCGTTACCGGACGGCGTCCTGCATTGTTCCACTCTTTCAGCACCAGCCCGACGATACCGCCGCACAATACATAGAAACTCATATGCAGCATCCAACTGATGTAGTCATACTGCGCCGGAATGCGGGCGTGGCCCCAGGCATAGAAAAAGAATTGCAGATACCACATCAACCCGCCCAGTGTCGAGAGTAACACATTGTGAATGATCAGCGATTTTGCCAGCGAGAAGTCGGCTTTTAGCGACAAATCCTTCACTTTTGCCAGACGAATAAAACAGAAACCGAGGTTAATGATCGCGCCGCCGCCCATGATGACAACATAGCTTGGCAGAGCGACATACAGTGGATCGACGCCAAGTGCGGCAGCGGCTTCATGCATCGGTTTTGCGGCGTTCATCGCAAAGGACATCCCGGCAGAGAAAATGCCGCACATCACCGCCAGCACCAGCCCTTTTTTCAGATTGAACTCTTCGGCTTTAATGCCCATCTTGCGCTCTTTCAACTGCCCGGCGCGAGTTACAATCCCTACGCCAATCAGCGCCACCAGAACGCCGAGCAACGTCATGCGTCCGCCTTCGGTGCTAATCAACACATCGAAATTGCCGTTGATAATTGGCGTCATCAGCGTACCGACAATCAACGTAATGCCAATGGCGATGCCAATTCCCATCGACATGCCGAGATAACGCATGGTCAGGCCGTAGTTGATATTACCGATCCCCCACATAGCGCCGAACAGAAAAACAGGCAGTAGCGTAGAGAGACTAAACGAGCTGTAATACGCCCAGAAATTCGGTAGTAACAGGGCGCTGATGGCCCACGGCAGAATAATCCACGAAACAATCCCACCGACTGACCACATGGTTTCCCATGACCATTTTTTTACTTTTTTGAACGGAGCGTAAAAACAGGCTGCACTGGCCGCGCCGATCAAATGCCAAAATATCCCCATCGTAATCGCGTTACTCATCTTCTTATCCTCATCATTTTTCGTCGCGTCACATCTCCGACGAGATGAGTGTAAAAATCGTGCTGTCGATTAACCTTTCGCCTGTTGCCGCCGTTGTCGATTTACTGGCAATCACGGCATTAAGTGGGTGATTTGCTTCACATCTCGGGCATTTTCCTGCAAAACCATACCCTTACGAAAAGTACGGCATTGATAATCATTTTCAATATCATTTAATTAACTATAATGAACCAACTGCTTACGCGGCATTAACAATCGGCCGCCCGACAATACTGGAGATGAATATGAGCTATACCCTGCCATCCCTGCCGTATGCTTACGATGCCCTGGAACCGCACTTCGATAAGCAGACCATGGAAATCCACCACACCAAACACCATCAGACCTACGTAAACAACGCCAACGCGGCGCTGGAAAGCCTGCCAGAATTTGCCAACCTGCCGGTTGAAGAGCTGATCACCAAACTGGACCAGCTGCCAGCAGACAAGAAAACCGTACTGCGCAACAACGCTGGCGGTCACGCTAACCACAGCCTGTTCTGGAAAGGTCTGAAAAAAGGCACCACCCTGCAGGGTGACCTGAAAGCGGCTATCGAACGTGACTTCGGCTCCGTTGATAACTTCAAAGCAGAATTTGAAAAAGCGGCAGCTTCCCGCTTTGGTTCCGGCTGGGCATGGCTGGTGCTGAAAGGCGATAAACTGGCGGTGGTTTCTACTGCTAACCAGGATTCTCCGCTGATGGGTGAAGCTATTTCTGGCGCTTCCGGCTTCCCGATTATGGGCCTGGATGTGTGGGAACATGCTTACTACCTGAAATTCCAGAACCGCCGTCCGGACTACATTAAAGAGTTCTGGAACGTGGTGAACTGGGACGAAGCAGCGGCACGTTTTGCGGCGAAAAAATAATCATTTGCCGCCTGCTGCAATGAGGCGTATAGGCCGCATATCAGCTTAAAAAATGAACCATCGCCAACGGCGGTGGTTTTTTTGTGATCAATTTCAAAATAAAAACAATGATCCGATAAAAATAAAACAGCGTTTCAATTGATGTGGTTTTGATCACTTTTATTGATTAAATGAATGTCTATCTTCGTTTCCATCAACACTGATGCTCCATTGAGGAATTACGCATCAGCCCTTAAAAATATGCCGACAGGTGATGGAAATGCAGATAAAACGCTCGATTGAGAAAATCCCGGGGGGGATGATGCTCGTCCCGCTATTCCTTGGCGCACTGTGCCACACCTTCTCGCCGGGGGCGGGGAAATATTTTGGATCATTCACCAACGGGATGATTACCGGTACGGTGCCCATTCTGGCGGTGTGGTTTTTTTGCATGGGGGCGTCAATAAAATTAAGCGCGACGGGAACGGTACTGCGTAAATCCGGTACGCTGGTGGTAACTAAAATTGCCGTCGCGTGGGTGGTTGCGGCAATTGCCTCGCGTATTATTCCGGAACATGGTGTTGAAGTTGGATTCTTTGCCGGACTTTCAACGCTGGCGCTGGTGGCGGCGATGGATATGACCAATGGCGGACTTTACGCTTCCATCATGCAGCAGTACGGCACAAAAGAAGAAGCTGGGGCATTTGTGTTGATGTCGTTGGAGTCCGGGCCGCTCATGACGATGATTATTCTGGGCACTGCCGGGATTGCCTCGTTTGAACCGCATGTTTTCGTCGGCGCAGTATTACCGTTCCTGGTGGGCTTTGCCCTGGGGAACCTTGACCCTGAATTACGAGAATTTTTCAGCAAAGCGGTGCAAACGCTGATTCCATTCTTTGCCTTCGCGCTGGGCAATACCATTGATTTGACTGTGATTGCCCAGACTGGTTTGCTGGGGATCCTGTTGGGTGTGGCAGTAATTATCGTGACCGGTATTCCGTTGATTATCGCCGATAAATTGATTGGCGGTGGCGATGGCACTGCCGGAATTGCCGCTTCCAGTTCCGCAGGGGCCGCGGTAGCGACACCTGTGCTGATTGCAGAAATGGTGCCTGCGTTTAAACCGATGGCTCCGGCAGCAACTTCGCTGGTAGCGACGGCGGTCATTGTGACTTCGATTCTGGTGCCAATTCTTACCTCTATCTGGTCACGTAAAGTCAAAGCCAGAGCAGCGAAAATCGAAATTTTAGGTACGGTGAAATAAACCTGCTTCCTTAATCCCCACAGCCGGATGAACTAACGTTCGTCCGGTTTGCTATTGAGTTCCTGCCTGGATACTTACCGCGAAAACAGCACGCCTGACATAAAATAAATATGGTCTAATGGGGAAATTTCTCGTGGAGAGGGAACAGATGCGATATCCGGTTGATGTATACACAGGCAAGATTCAGGCTTATCCCGAAGGCAAACCCAGCGCAATTGCTAAAATCCAGGTTGATGGTGAGTTGATGCTGACGGAGCTGGGGCTGGAAGGTGACGAGCAGGCGGAGAAAAAGGTTCACGGCGGGCCAGACAGAGCGCTGTGTCATTATCCTCGTGAGCATTATCTCTACTGGGCGCGGGAATTTCCGGAACAGGCGGAGTTGTTTGTTGCGCCTGCGTTTGGTGAAAACCTCTCAACCGACGGCCTGACGGAAAGTAATGTTTATATGGGCGATATTTTCCGCTGGGGAGAGGCATTAATTCAGGTCAGCCAGCCGCGCTCGCCTTGCTATAAACTCAATTACCATTTTGATATCAGCGATATAGCGCAGTTGATGCAAAACACAGGTAAGGTGGGGTGGTTGTATAGCGTGATAGCGCCAGGGAAAGTGTCTGCGGACGCGCCGCTGGAGTTGGTTTCCCGTGTCAGCGATGTGACCGTGCAGGAGGCTGCCGCCATCGCATGGCATATGCCGTTTGATGACGATCAATATCACCGTTTACTCTCCGCTGCCGGGTTATCGAAAAGCTGGACGCGGACGATGCAAAAGCGCCGACTGAGCGGCAAGATCGAAGATTTTTCCCGCCGGTTGTGGGGAAAATAACCCCCGGAGTGTAGGCCTGATAAGACGCTATCAGCGTCGCATCAGGCATCCTGCTCAAATGCCGGATGCGGCGTAAACGCCTTATCCTGCCTGCAAATGCGAAGTTTAACTCCGCTTATACAGCGGCAACCAAATCACCAGCCGTAAACCGCCCAGCGGGCTGTCTTCTGCCTTCACCCAGCCACGATGCTGCTGAATGGCGGTTTCAACAATCGCCAGCCCCAAACCTGTACCGCCAGATTCACGATCGCGTGCTTCATCGGTACGATAGAACGGACGGAAAATCTGTTCGCGATCTTCCGGGCTAACGCCAGGACCATCGTCGTCCACCGTAATGGTGATACCGTCTTTATCTACCGCAAAGCCCACTTCAATCTTCGTATGGGAATAACGCAGAGCATTACGAACAATGTTTTCCAGCGCACTTTCCAGGGCGTTCGGATTGCCGTACAGCGGCCACGGCCCAGGCGGGAAGTTAACTGTCAACGACTTGCCCATTTGCTCGGCTTCGAACGCCGCGTTATCCAGCACTTCACTCCACAACTGGTTGGCTTTGATGGTTTCGCTAACCAGCGCGTTTTTTTGCTGATTACGTGACATCACCAACAGATCGTTGATCATGCTGTCCAGACGTTGCGCTTCGGTTTCAATACGCTCCAGTTCCTTGCTTTCACCGCTACGACGGCGCAGTAACGCCGTACCCAGTTGCAGACGCGTCAGCGGGGTGCGCAGCTCGTGAGAGATATCAGAAAGCAGACGCTGCTGAGAGGTCATCATGCGCTCCAGCGCGGTGACCATCTGGTTAAAACTGGCACCTGCGGCAAGGAATTCCTGTGGCCCCGCTTCCAGTTCCGGGTGCTGGCGTAAGTTTCCCTGGGCAACTTCATCGGCAGCGTTTTTCAGCTTACGCGCCGGTTTTGCCAGACTCCAGGCCAACCACAACAGCAGCGGCGTACTGACCAACATGGTGACAATCAGCAGTAATAGCGGGCGGTCAAACAGTAAGTTAATGAAATCGGATTGAGAACTGCTGGCCGGACGAATCAGATAAAGTTGGTAATTATCTTCGCCATCACGTACGGAGAACGGACCGACCAGTTCCACGCGGCCATACTTTTTCTTCTGCGGATGATCGGCGTTATCGGCCTGACCAATAAAGTTACGAATGATCTGCATTTCGCTGCGTTCAGCGCCGATCACGCGGCCTTCGGTGGTCACCAATAACAAACGCTGTCCTGGCGGTGCCCACTTATCAATCGCCCGGAACAGACGCCGCCACCACATTAAATCGTTGGGCGGATCGTTCGCCAGCTCCGCTTCAACATGCTGCTCAATCATCAGCCCCTGACGCTGTTCGCTATCCAGAAGCTCGGTCATCTGGCGTGAATCGAGCTTGGGTAACATCAAAACCAACATCAACACCAGCGCCAGCGTCAGCCAGAAGATGGCGAAGATGCGCGCGGTTAAGCTGCCTATCATGAAGCAGAAACCATCAGGTAGCCGCGACCACGCAAGGTTTTAAACCACGGGTGACCATCTTTACGATCCGGCAGTTTACGACGCAGGTTGGAAATGTGCATATCGATAGCGCGGTCGAAAGGCGTCAGGCGTTTGCCCAGCACTTCCTGGCTTAAATGTTCACGGGAAACCACCTGACCCAGATGCTGTGCCAGCAAATAGAGCAGGGTAAACTCAGTACCGGTTAACTCCAGCGTTTGCCCGTCGAAGCTGGCTTCCTGACGGCCTGGATTCAGCACTAAGGCATCAACTTCCAGTGTCGGTGAACCGTTGTCGTTGTTTTGCTGTTGCTCGCTCCAGTGCGAACGGCGCAGGATCGCGCGAATACGTGCCACCAGCTCACGATCATTAAACGGTTTCGGGAGATAGTCATCTGCGCCCAGCTCAAGGCCGAGAACGCGATCAAGTTCACTGCCGCGCGCCGTCAACATAATGACAGGCGTCTGGTGTGTCTGGCGAAGTGCTTTTAATGTGTCGATACCATTTTTCTTCGGCATCATTACGTCAAGCAAAAGTAAATCAATGCTGTCGTCCAGAAGATCAAGCGCCTGTTCCCCATCGTGGGCAACAATCACGTTGAAGCCTTCCATCTCGAGCAGCTCCTTTAATAGGGAAGTCAGCTCTCGGTCATCATCAACTAACAGGATTTTATTCATTGTTTAAATACCTCCGAGGCAGAAATTACGTCATCAGACGTCGCTAATCCATGACTTTACGTTGTTTTACACCCCCTGACGCATGTTTGCAGCCTGAATCGTAAACTCTCTATCGTTGAATCGCGACAGAAAGATTTTGGGAGCAAATGATGCGCATAGTTACCGCTGCCGTCATGGCCTCAACGCTGGCAGTCAGTTCATTAAGCCACGCTGCTGAAGTCGGTTCAGGCGATAACTGGCATCCGGGTGAAGAACTTACGCAGCGCAGTACGCAGAGCCATATGTTCGACGGCATAAGTTTAACCGAACATCAGCGTCAGCAGATGCGAGATCTTATGCAACAGGCCCGGCACGAACAGCCTCCTGTTAATGTTAGCGAACTGGAGACAATGCATCGCCTTGTCACCGCAGAAAATTTTGATGAAAACGCTGTGCGCGCACAGGCAGAAAAAATGGCGAATGAGCAAATTGCTCGTCAGGTTGAGATGGCAAAAGTCCGCAACCAAATGTATCGCCTGTTAACGCCGGAGCAGCAAGCGGTTTTAAACGAGAAACATCAACAACGAATGGAGCAGTTGCGCGACGTGACGCAATGGCAAAAAAGTTCATCGTTGAAGCTATTGAGTAGTAGCAACTCACGTTCCCAGTAGTAAACCCTGTTTTCCTTGCCATAGACACCATCCCTGTCTTCCCCCACATGATGTGGGGGTTTTTTTTATCAATAACTTACGCATAACCCCAAGTAAAAACAGCTACTTATAAAAGGCTGGAGCCAGCCTGAGCCGTTTTGAATTTCCCAGAGTGTGGACGCAATGTGGACACTCTGGGTCACTCTTATCTTAAAGCGATACGCCACCGGCAAGCGGATTTAGTGAGACAGCATTTTGCAGATAGTCTGGCGATAGATGCGCGTATACCATCGTTTGCTGAATGCTGGCGTGTCCTAAAATCTGCTGTAGCGCGATAATGTTTCCTCCGTTCATCATGAAATGACTTGCGAAGGTGTGACGCAGAATGTGCGTTGCCTGGTTCGGCGGTATGTCTGCTTTTACCGCCTTCAGTGTCAGACAAAACTTTTCATAGTCCACTTTAAACAGTTTCGCGCTTGCCTCCTTTTTGATCAGCTTTTCCAGTTCGGCAGAAATTGGAACGGTGCGCTTTTTCCCGTTTTTGGTCTTCAGGAACGTCACGCGGCAATTGACGATCTGTGAGGGCTTTAATGTTGCCAGTTCAGACCATCGAGCGCCGGTGCTGACCCCCAGAAGGGCAATCAATCTTGCATCACCGGTTAATGCATTGAGCAAGCTGCTGATCTCTTCCTTTTCCAGAAATGTCATTTCCGGGTTTTCTTCTGCCAGTGGCGGTAGTCCATGCACTGGATGAGCGCCGGAAAACTCTTCCAACTGAATCAACTTTGTGAACATGCCTGAAAAGCGGTACATATCACGGTTGATTGTTGATGCCTTTATTCCATCGCGAAGCCGTATTGATCGGTAATCCATCAAAAGCCGTTTACTCACACGGCTAACAGGTATGTCACCGATGCCGCTGATCGTCTTCGTCAGGTGGTTAAATTCCTTCTCACCGTGTTCATGGTTTTGACCGTGATACTTCCACCAGGTTTCCAGTAGTTCAGAGAGCGTGCGGCGATCTGTTCTCTGGCCCGCCCATTCCTTCTGATTGGCGTTTGCTAATGTGTATCGCTCAAAAGCAACTGCCTCAGCCTTTCTTTCAAATTTCCGGCGGATGCGACGTCCTTCACGCCCGCGCGGTCTGATATCCACTTCATAACGCCCATCATCGAGTCTTTTGATACTCATAAGACCCTCCGAATAGAGCTTTCATATTTGCCCGGATTAACAGTTATTTTCCGGGGTAACTTGCTTACTTCTTTGTAATGCCGGAAGTTATATTTCCTTACAAGTAAACAACTTTTGTAATAAACATACGCCCGGTTAATAGTTAGCCAGTTTTGCGGCCTGAGGGTGACGAGGTTGTTTCGTCTTGCCCAGAGTGTGCGACGACCGGGGAAATTTGCCCGGCTTCAGGTGCTGTCTTGTCAGTCATAAGCCATAGCGTGTATTTCTGAAATTGCGGGTTGGTCGTTATCTTCAACAGGGCAGTGCCGCTGGGTTCAAAGTTTCCAGTTTCGTATTTCTTTAAGGTGCTGAGTGACAAGTCAATGATCTGGCTGAATTTCGCCTGACTTAACCCCTCCGCTTCCCTCAATGCTTTCACCTTTTCACTCAATTTCATTTGACATGGAACCTATATGTGTCCTAAATTCCCCATCAATGGAACCTATATGGGTGCCATTACGGGCGAGAGTCCAGCAGGTCAGGAGGCATCCTGAACCGTTTTGAACCGGCTGGATCTTACAAGGTTAGCATGTAACCAAATGAGAATGGAGATAGTTATGGATGCTACGGATTACGTTATTAAGTACCCGCTAGATGCGATACATCCTGACAAGTTTGCGGAATTGCTGGGTAAACCATCATCAGCCGTACAAACCATGCTTGAAAAAAATAAACTCCCGGTTATTGAGTTTCGAGATCCTTCAAAGCCAAAAGCGCGTGCGGGTGAAAAGCTGGTTTTTGTTCCAGAGTTCAATCGTGCTGTGCGTGAGGCGTTTTATAACCGCCCTATCGAACAGCGTGATGCCTGGTTACTCTGGATGGGGTTGTAATTATGACGACAATCACCACTAGCCCATCGTTCGCCAGCTTGCTGACCAAGAGCCAGCAGATCACGCACCGCGCCCACACTCGCGGCTGGCTGGAAACCCCGGACGGTCAATTCTTCCAGCCAAAAGCAACGGACGTGCAGTTTATTAAGCACAGCCGTTTGCCTTTCATGTCACGCCCCCGTAGCAAGCGTAATTGGCTTGTTCGCCTCTTGGGCATTTAGTCGCATAGCAAAGGGATTGATGATGCTCATTCAACTAAACAGCAAAGAGGCAATCTATCGCGGCTTCAAAATAGTGAAGCTCCCGCGCCAAAAGCCGTATTCGCGCCAGCGCTATCAAATAACGAAAGATGGAAATTACCTGGGGCTGGACTTCGCATTATCCCAGGCTTGCCAAACCATCGATCAGCTTCAGCGGAGGTTTTAAGGTGGTTACGTCAATTAATGCATCTGACCATCAGACGGGCCGCCTCAAGTTTCTAGAGCAGCGCGCACGACTGCAAGCCAGCATTCATGCCAGCCGTACTAGTGACACTGCGGCCCGATTTGATCGCCTGGATGAAACACAGAAGAAGGTTGTTTTCATGCTGGCGAATGATGCTGCTTGCCGTGTTGCTGGCTTGCCGCAACTGACCCGCAATCTCCTGGCTGTGCCGTTTATTCAGATGGGCGAGGGAGAGCAAAAGACATTGTTATTAGGTATTAAACGCCTTACCGAATTTGCCGCCGTGCTGCCGTGGGAGTTTGAAGACTACGCCGCGCCGCGCGCTGAAATTCAGGCGATGCGAGACAAACCGGCGGAACCGGAAAAGCCAACCAACTAACAAATAACGAACCACGAAAAAGAAACAGGCGCTCACGCGTCGGGCTTCGTGCACCCTGGAGAAAGTAAAAATGATTCGATCTCTCGTTAAATGGCCTGGTGGTAAAGGTCGCGTTTTACCTGATTTATTGCCGGTATTGCCGAAAGGTGATTGCCTGGTTGAGCCGTTTGTGGGCGGCGCTTCTGTCTTTCTGAATACCGAGTATCGCCGTTATGTTCTGGGCGACATAAACCCAGATTTAATAAACCTTTATCGCCAGGTTGCGCATTTTCCAGATGGCGTCATTGAGGATGCGAAGCGACTGTTTAAAGTCTTTTGCACACCGGATGGGTATGCAGATACAAGGGATGATTTTAACTCGCGTCGCCTCTCTCACCTCCCGGCGCAAGATGGCCCCAGCGCGGAGCATATAACCCGCGCAGCGCAATTTCTTTTCCTCAATCGCCACTGCTATAACGGAATGGTTCGCTACAACCAGAGCGGCGGCTACAACGTCCCTTACGGCAAGCATAAAACCGCGCCTTATTTCCCGGAAGAGCAGATCCGTTTGTTCTCTGAAAAGGCTAATGACACAAGGGCTATTTTCTTGTGTTGCTCATTTGAAAGCACAATCAGGGTTACTACTGATTGCGCTTCCGTTATTTATTGTGACCCGCCGTACCTACCAGTAAGCGACACCGCCAACTTCACCGAATATTACAGCGGCCCATTTGGTGAGAAACAACACCGCCAGTTGGTTGCGGCCCTCGTTGATGCAAACCGCGAGACGGGCGCGTCTGTCGTGATTTCTAACAGTGATACTCCGCTGACCCGCGAGATTTATAAAAACTTCCGCTTCCAGGAAATTGCCGTTCAGCGTTCGGTAAGTGCCAACACCCTGAAGCGCGAAAAGGCCAAAGAGGTGATCGGCGTTCTCAATGTGTGCGATGGCTGCGGGCGTGCCGGTGGTGGGCGTTGTCCTGATTGCGGCCCTGCTATGGGTGACGCGACTTACAGTGAAATGTTGGCAACGGCTGCGGCAAATGGCGTGGAGGCTTTCTGATGGCTACCGCGCAGGAGTTTATTGGATTTGACCCCGCCAGTCCGGACGGGGAAATCACCGCAATGATGGTTGTTGAACGCATTTATGACCGCTGGCAATTAGGCAACTTCTGGCTGGTTGAGTTTGACGCTTTTTATGACGGTGTTTGTGTTCGTGACACTGCGGCATTTGACACCTATGCAGAATCACTAACTTTCCAGCGCGGCAGTCCGGTTACGCTGGCGGTGGTTCCAGGTTATGCCGATGATGATTTGCCATTCTGAGGGCCGCCATGACTGATTTTGCATGGCCCTGGAACGCGCCGCGCGCCGCTGTTGGCCCCTACGTCTACATTCCTAAAAAAATCGCCCCGCTTGCCGGGGCGGTGGCGCATCACCCAGCCGTTAAAAAACACATCGATCACCTTTTCAAAGAAGCTGGTTATAACCCAGAAGAAGTCCGCGACCGCAACGCGTTAATCCAGGCGCTGGACAGATGCGAGCCGCGCGGGCTGCCATTAGCCAGACATCAGGAATTTATCCGCCAGCAAAATGAAGCCGTCAAAGCGGCGGCGGCTGCCTGGGCAGATACGCCGGAAGGAGTGGAAGCGCGCCTCTTGTCTGAGCCGTATTACATTCGCGAAGTGTGGCGTAAAAAAATTGACTGGCTGCGGACTAACCGCGAAGCACGACACATTAATGATTTTCTTATGGGCACCGTGAAAAAATCCTTAATGCGTCTTGATGTTGTTCGACGCCAGCAAGGCACAGAAACTTATGTCCGCAGTGAGTTGGCAGCGTACTGGCAGGAGGACTGGCAACGCCTTGCTGGTTTTACTAAGCGCGAGGTGTTAAGCGCAGCATATGAAATAGCTAATCGTCTGGAGGAAATGTTTAGCACGGAGTGTGAGGCGCAAAAGCTGACCGTTGAGTCTATGACAAACGATGAGCTTGATTGGCTTTACTGGCACCTGGGCCGTGAAATGCTGGCCTTGCGTGTTGTGCCGCCAGCCTGGGGCAAGCCGTGGGAGCGCGATCGTATCTTTACCGCCATTCTTCGGATGTCTTCGCCGGACTGGTGGGGGCGTAAAATCTGGCGTTTGCGCTGTGACTGGCGTGAAAATCAACTTCGTGCAGTTGGCGCAGTAAACAAAAAAGCACACGCCTATGTAAGCGCCAGTAGCCTGATTGAGTGGGAGGAACAGCGCCGGAAAAATCGCAACTTCATGAAAAATCATGAATTGGTCGATCAGGATGGTAACGTTTCTTCGCTGGAAGACATGATTAATAAATCCACGTCTAATCCGGCTATTCGTCGCCATGAGCTTATGGCTCGCATGGCTGGTGTGGAGCTTGTCGCCCAGAGTCGCGGCGATGTCGGCATCTTCCTGACTATTACGAGTCCGTCGAAATATCACAGCAATATCCAATCCGGGCATCATAACGGTAAATGGAATCACACCACGGTTGCAGAGGCGCAGCAGTATTTATGCCGTGTCTGGAATCGTGCTACCGCCAAGCTGAAACGCGAAGATTTGCGCCCTTATGGCTTTCGTGTTGCGGAGCCGCATCACGATGGCACTCCGCACTGGCACGCCCTGATATTCATGCCGAAAGCTGAAGTTAAAGCGACTATCGCCATTCTTCGCGAGTACTTCATTAAGGAAGACCGCGCCGAGTTGGGCCGCAATACCGGTGCGCGTTTTAAATCCAAGAAAATGGACCCGCGTAAGGGATCGGCAACGGCATACATTGCTAAATACATTTCAAAGAATATCGACGGACACGCCCTGGCGGGTGAACTGGATGACGAAAGCGGCAAGCCGCTTAATGAAACTGCTAAATACGCAATGGCGTGGGCGTCACTCCATCGCATACGGCAATTTCAGCCGCTGGGCCAGCCACCTGTGTCTGTTTATCGCGAGTTACGCAAACTGAGCAACCAGATCACCGCGCGCCGGAAGATAGCCAACACCTTTAAGCGCGGCGCACCACAGATTGACGATCCTGCAATGGATGCCGTTTGTGCCGCTGCGGATGTTGGATGCTTCGCAACCTACATCATCCGCCAGGGCGGTGTGTTGGTACCGCGTGATCGCTACGTGGTGCGCCTGGCATATCAGCCAGCCGAGGAAATGAATGCCTATTGTGAAACGCCCGATAAAGTTTTTGGCGTTTGGTCACCCCGGCTGGGTGACGTATCCCGCATTTGTACGCGTCTTGTTAAATGGACTATTCGCGCCAAATCATCAGCTAATACCGAGGCCGAACGCGGCCCCGGTTTGGGGGTTGACGTTTGCCCGTCGCCCTTGGGCGACGCTTGGAGTTCTGTCAATAACTCTACGGAAGACGAAAAAATCACCGATTTTCAGCCTGACGATGAGGCAGAGACAGAAAATTCAGACGATGAAATCTTTGATTTTGACAACATGACCGATAGGCAACGTCGCAAATTGTGGAAGCGGCTCCGGGAAATGCCGCCGCCGTGCCGAAATGTTGCCCCGCCATATCCTCCAGGTAGTGATTTAGATATTGCCTGGCGGGCTGCCGCCGAAAAATTAGAGTCAAGACGCCTGGCTGAAGATGCCCAGCGCGTAGGTATGGGCCCGGCGATAGCCCGTCTGGAGTCAGAAGCTGCGTTGCATGGTCTGGAGCTTGGCGAGGCGTTGGCGGTATCGCTGTTGAAGGGTGGAAGCCTGACTGTTGGGGCAAAAGTTTATCGCGCAAAAGTTAGCGGCGAGCTAATCACGCGTCAGCAATTCGATGAGTCAGTGAAAGTGAATAGGTTGTGGGAACGGCTGAGGGATAACCACGGTGTGAACATCACCGAGCTGAGATTTGACCCGGTTGGGGAGTATCAAAAAATGCTCAAGTTAGTCACCGGGTAAAAATATCAACCGCGCGGGCCGTCGCAACTTGTTGTGATGGTTCGCGTGGTTCTGCGGGTGCGGGCGGCAAAGAGTCCGCAAGGTTTGTTTTTAAAAGCGAGAGGTTAAGAAAGTGAAAGCAAGTTATATCAGTTACTTTGAAGGCTGCAATGCGGCAGGTCATGTTGTTTTTGCTGGTAATGGATCAGCCACGGTTGAGTATGATGATGGTGATTGCGTTGATCCGGGTGGGTTTCTTGATTCTCATAAGGCCGCGCTTTTGAAGGCGGCCCAGGCGAAAAATCCTGGTGTTGTGTTCGTTTATATTAAGAATATTGTAAGGCTCTAGACTGCTGCAAAGGCCGCCTTGTTGGGCGGCTTTTCTGCAATGGAGGTTACTTGTTTTTTTTGAGTGGGTTCTTTTTCCATCGCTTAACTAGCCACTCGAATTCTTGATAGGTGGTCTCTGAGTTAATGTGCTCTCTGATGGCTTTAATCAGCGGTTCGGCAATATCAAACGTTTCAATTACAGTGCTGTAAGATGTGCGTTTGATCATCTCTTCGTTATAGATGCCCTCACGAATGCTGACCGCTACTCTTTCGTAAAAATTCAGAATGTACTGAAATTTTCGACGCTCAACCATTTCATCTTCAGTGATAGCACCGCCATTGCATGGGAAAACATAAGCGCGAAAAGATTTTCCTGAACGATGTACCTGTTTTAAAACGTGGAGCGATTCTAGGTATTGCGCGTCCTGGCGGCTCTCAAATAAAAAGTTTGCAGTCTGCGTTTTCTTTGCCGTTCGAACGTTGTAGATAATCGTTACGATAGCGGCAACAACACCGAGAAAAACAACGGCGCTGCTAATGATGGAAAGTGTGTTTGCGTCGAGAGTCATCAAATTTTATCCATAAAAAAGGCGGGGTAAAATCCCCGCCTCGTAGAGGTCATGCGGCTTAGAAGCCGTCAAATTCATCAAACATATTTTTCATAACCAACCTCCTCAGATTCTGCTGTAACCACGCGCAGTGGTTGTATGTGACAAAATTACCCCAAACGTAATAGGTAGTCAAATAAACGGTCACTTTTTTACCCGCACAATAGTGCGCAAATTTGCACAATAAAATCATTACCGATTTTTGGCGGTAACGCCTGTAGTGGTGCTGGTTGGGCGTAGATCTGCAAGTGCACGAAAACACGCGTGATCGTTGCGCGCAGGTGACGGGGGGAAAGCCCGCGCGGCAGGGTAGGTAGGGGGATGCCTCAAACATAGGAAAATTGGCGCAATTCTGGCGCGCTGCTGCGTTCTGTGTGTTGTGTGCGGGTAGTGGCGTGTTTAGATGATGAGGTGCTTAGAATGGCGCTGGCGCGCCGTGTGTTGATGTGATGCGGAGAGCGCCGCCGGGGTGGCGGCGGTGTGGTTATTTGATTGATTCAAGCAGGGCGTAAGGTCTAAAGCGGATCACTTCTTCGCCAAGCCAGTCGTTGACGTGCTTCAGTGCTTCCATTGCTGGCATCAGTTCGTTGATGGCAAACACGCGCGCGGCTTTCTCCACATCACCGAATGAGCCGTTGCCGTCCGGCATGGCCCCCATCAGTTGCGGTGGTACTCGGTGAGCGGCAAGGATGTCATCACGCGTAGCTGATTTGATATTTAAAAACTCATCCTTTGCAGATATCTGGCTGAAGGGCATCAGTTGTACCCCGTCTTTGCCGCCGCCTGGTGCGTGGATCACTACGTTCTTAAATGCGCCTTTGTTCCTGGCTCCTGCCAGCGTTTGCTGTATCTGTTTTACACCGGCGTCATCTACCTGTGATGTGCCGATGTAAAGAATGCAGCCAGCATGAGATCCGTTCTCATAGTACATTTTGCGGAACATATCCGCCGAGTGTGACAGGCTGGCTGACAACAGGGCGCCCATATATTCCGGCATTCCGTAGATTTCCTGATGAATATCGGGGTTCAGCACGTGGCAAACTGTGCCGGTTTCAAAGGCGCATTCGTCTTTCCACTGTCTGATAAACCAGTACGTGTCCAGGTCGGTGCCACGCCGGGTGTACTTAGCAGGGCAATGGCGAAGCGGTAGCCGCCCGCCTAGCCGGTTCTTTCGTTCTTCAAGGTAGAAGTTGCCAAACACAAACCAGTCAAGTGCCAGGGCGGAGAACGTCTGGCGAGACAGTAGCGGGTGTGGAATAAAGCATCCCGCCAGCGCGTTGCGCTTGAAGTACAGCGCTGACTGGTGCCAGGACGCTTTGCCGAATGAGCGCGCAAGCCCGTACCAGTCCACCGGCGTTTCGTAGTATCTGCCGTTATCGGCGCAATACATATTGTCGAGCAGGTCGTAAGCGTCAGTGACCTGGTATGGCCCGTCAAAGGTGAAGGCGCTCAGAGCGGGATCGCGCTTCAGCGCTTCGCCAATATCAGCCTGTTGCGCGCCGTCAGTAAGCATGGTCATACCGCTTTCATGTGTTGTTGTGTTCATTAAAACTCCATAACGAAACTACCGCCGCCGCCGTTCTCGCGTCCAAGCGGCTCGTTGATGACTGCCAGCATATTGGCCCAGGCTAAGTCGCCGTGACTGACTCCGCGCGCGCGGTCGGTGTCATAAGTGACTTGTCCGCCGGGGGTGGTGATCTTTCTGACAGCGTTGAATGCTGACACTAGCGCCTGTTCACTGCGGTCATACTCCCAGCGCCCCGCGCGGATCACCTGTTGCATTTTCAGTACCAGGGTGCGCTTTGATGACAGCGACATGATGAAACAGACCGCAGCCGGGAAGAACTTTTTGACCAGTTGCCAGACCGCTTCACCGATGCCGGTGCCGTCAATTGCGATGTGTCGAACGTTATATTTCATCGTCAGGTCTTCGATCACTTTGGCCTGTTCTTCAAACTCCATCCCGCGTAGCTGGCGCGTTTCTATCGTGCGGAACTTGCCACCACTGACCAGGGGAGGGGCAACCACGGAAACAGCGCCGCTGTCACCGTTGCCGCTGCCGCCGTTGGCGTCGTAGCCTATCCAGACTTCACGTTCACCCAGCGGGCGCGGTGCGTAGGGTTTCCAGTCCTGCCAGTCGTCGTAGCCGTCCGCGCCACACGTCAGTAGCTGATTGAGTGAGAAAACAGCCTCGCCTTCTCTGACGAACTCACACATGTACAGGTTGGTGTATTCGTCCGGGGTATTTTCGTCCTGGATTTCTTCCAGGTCGGTGAACTCCCAGCCGTGGTCGATCACGTCCTTCAGGGTGACAATCTGCCGCCAGGTTTTGTCCGGGCATAACAGGCCGCTGTTTAGCGTTTTCCAGCTTGTGTCGAAGTCTACCCGGCTGGACTTGGCCCGCTTCTCATTCCAGCGCTTGCCAGTCCAGAAGGGGTAGGCTTCGTGGCTTTCGCTCGATGGCGTTGAAAAGTAAGTGCGCGTAAGCCCTTTCAGGGTTGCCATAGCGCCAGCCACTTTGCGAAGGTTGGCAAAGTTGCCTACCCAGAAAAATTCATCAAAAAACAGGTTGCCGGTGTAACTCTGCGCGGTAGCGGCAGACGTGCCGAGAAAATGCAATTCAGCCCCGTTAGACAGCAAAATTTTGTCACCGCCCTTTAGTTCTACGTCTACCTCTTCGGCAATCTTCTGAATGAATCCCCTGAACTGGTGCGCCTGGCGGCGTGAAGCGGACAGAAAAATCTGGTTGCGTTGGTATCCGTGCTTAACGTCATCCCGCAGCGCCTGTAATAGCGCTTCGCGGGCAAAATACCAGGTTGCGCCAATCTGGCGACTTTTCAGGATCATGCGGTTTCGTTGCTGGCGCTGTTCAAACCATCCCTGCTGATGCCAGGCCAGAGAGTCCTGAATTTTTTCCCGCAGCGCGGCGATCTGCGCTTCGGTGAAGTGGTTTTTCTTCTTGCCCGCGCGCGCTTTCTTGAAGGGTTGCGCCGGTTGGCCTTCTGCCAGCTTCTTCACCTGGCGCGTGAGCGCGTCGATTTCCTTCAGATCGCCGCCGGTCTTTGTTGGTTTCATCGCGATTTGGCATAACCGGGCATCAATAGATTGTGTGACGCGCTGAATCGCGGGCGTTTCGTCCCATTCGTCGCGCTTTTTCCACGAATAAACCGTGTTCTGACTGATACCCATCAGGCGTGCGATCTCTGCTGGCGGGTAGCCCTGCCAGTAAAGCTGCTTTGCTCTCTGTCTTACAAATGCGTCCTGGATCATGCGGTGTCCTCTCGTTTCGATGGAGAGATTAACCCGCGCGCGTGGGCTGTTCCCGCTGTTTGGGTTGTGGGCCGTCTCTGACAACTAAAACGCGTTGAGACAATGACTTAGCAACTGACATCATGGAAAAACAGAAACCAACCGGCAGGAAAGAACATGAGTGAAACCAGCAAACCTACCCGGAAGAAATTCCGCGTTGCCGTCTCCGGTGCCACCGTTGACGGTCGCGAAATTCGACCAGATCACCTCCGTGATGCTGCCGCGAGCTATAGCCAGGACGTTTACGGCGCTCGCGTGAATGTTGAACATTATCTCTCGCCTTATCCAGGCAGTGATTTTGGTGCGATGGGGGATGTTACGGCGCTTAGCGCTGAGGACATTACTGAAGGTCCGCTAGCAGGGCGCACTGCGTTATATGCGGAAATTGAACCGTCAGCGCAAATGAAAGCGCTGACAGATGCCGGTAAGAAAGTCTATTCCAGTATTGAATTGCACCCGCAATTTGCACTGAACGGTAAGGCCTACATTGTCGGCCTGGCGATGACTGATACCCCGGCAAGTCTGGGTACTGATCGCCTGAAGTTTGCGGCCCAGCAGCGCCAGCAGGTGCAGGCATTCAATAAACAGCAGGGCGAAAGCGCGATGTTCTCTGACGCCATTGAAGCGGAAGTGATCGAACTGGCTGAGCAGCGAAGTGATGAAGGCAGCAAGTGGTTTAGCCGCATGAAGGAAATTCTGACCAAAAACCATAAAACCGACAGCGAGCAATTCAGCCAGGTGCGCGAAGTGGTTGAAGGTGTCGCCACGTCTCAGGCGGGCCTTATCGATCAGGTGGTGGAACTGAGAAGCCAGCGCGCTGACGACGCAAAGGAAATTCAGAAGTTGACCAGCGAACTGACCGACCTGAAAAACACACTGGCAAAGCAGGACGCCAGCACTTTCAGCCGCCAGCCCGCACAGGGCGGTAACACCGGCGTCGAACAAGCCGATTACTAACCACGCAAGCGAGAATAAAACACATGGAAAACAGTACCCGCGTACTTTTTAACGGCTATATCGATCGCCAAGCCAACTTAAATGGCGTGCGCTCTGATGATGTCGCCAAGTCCTTCAGCGTTGAACCGGCTGTGCAGCAGCGTATGGAAGCCGCTTCAATGGAAAGCGATGATTTTCTGAAGAAAATTAACGTATTCCCGGTAAAAGCCCAGGAAGGCCAAAAAATCCTGATTGGTAGCAAAGGCCCGATCGCCAGTACCAACAACAGCAGCGACGGCACCTCCCGCCGTAACCCTGTAGACAATCACTCTAAAGAGTCGAGCGACTACCGTTGCCGCAAAACAAACTACGACTCCGCTGTGAGTTATTCGCAGTTGGACGCCTGGTCTATGCAGCCTAATTTCCAGTCATTGATCAGCGAAGCAAACGCCCGCCAGATTGCGCTGGACCGCATTATGATTGGTTTTAACGGTACGTCTTACGCGGATGTGTCTGACCGTGCAGCCAATCCACTGTTGCAGGATTGCGGCGTTGGCTGGCTTCAGAAAATCCGCAATGACGCCCCGCACCGCATCATCAGCAAGGTCACGCTGACTGCGCGCGATGAAGACAACAAAATTGTCGCCAAAGGTACTTATGGCAACCTGGACGCGGCTGTTTTTGACGCCAAAAACACGCTGTTGGATTCGTGGCACCGCAAAGCGCCTGACCTGGTTGTGATCTTGTCTTCTGATCTGTTGACCAGTAGCTATTTCCCGAAACTGAACGCCCTGAGCCAGACCAACCCGAACAGCGAATTGATCGCGGCACAGTTGATTGTGTCCAGTGAAAAAGTTGGCGGTCTGCCGGTGGTCTTCGCACCGTACATGCCTGATGACTGTGTGCTGATCACGTCGCTGAAAAACCTCTCTGTGTATTACCAGTTGGGCGCACTGCGTCGAACCATCAAAGAGGAACCGCAATATAACCGCGTGGCTAACTACCAGTCCTCAAACGATGACTTCGTTGTAGAAGACTACGGCAAATGCGCATTCATTGACGGGATCACCTTTGCGGAGGCCGCCCCGGAAACGCAATCCGCAGAATCTGAAGAGAACGCGGGCGCGTAACTGAAATTGCGGGCGCTTAGGCGCCCGCCACCAGGAGACACAGATGTTAACCCCAGCGCAAAAACACTATCAGCAAGTGATGGCTGATCGACGCGGAGAAAGCGCCGCACAACATAGCGTTGTACGTACCGCGCATGAGCAAATTTTGCATCGTCTACGCCTCGATCAGGCCTCTCTTAAGGCGGTGCAGTCTACTGAAACAAAAGCTGTGATGAAGCGTGACATGTTGCCGAATTACCAGGGCTGGATTGATGGGACTCTGGAGGGTGACAGCGGGCGACAGGATGAAGTGATCACCACGATGATGCTATGGGCGATCGACTGCCAGGACTACCCGCAAGCGCTGAAGATTGGGCGCTATGTGGTGAAGCATGGCCTGTCTATGCGTGACGATTTCAAACGTACTGCGCCGGTGATGCTGGCTGAAGAAATCAGTAACCAGGCGCTGAACGTGGCGACGACTGACGCTGAGGCGGATATGTCGGCTTATATCACCGTGCTGGATGACCTGGCGGAGATTGTCGCCGGGGCTGATATGCCGGATGAAGTGCAATCCAAACTCTGCAAGGCCCGCGCCTTCTCGCGCCGTGGAACGGCTGACAATGAGACAAAAGGCGAAGCGCTAAAACTGTTTCGCCGTGCGACGGAACTGAACCCCGCAGCGGGCGTGAAACGTGAAATGCAGTCTATTTCACGCGAATTGAAGAAGCTGGCGGCCCCGCAACCGGAAGCGACAGCACAACCGGAGCCTGTGCCGGTTGTCGCAGAGAAGAAAACCCAACGTAAGCCGAGCGCGGATAAAGCTGCGAAACCGGCAGCAAAAAAACGCGCACCGCGTAAAACGGCGAAAGATAAAAAAGAATCTTAACGACTTCGGCCCCGACCGACAGGAGGCACACGCGGAGATCTGCACGTAACTGGTCTTTTCACCGCGTGTCCACCTCCTGACTTTTTAAGGAGCGCTCATGAGTAGCCTGATAGCGACAAAAACGCCGTTTCCGGCTGGCAGTGACGTAACTGATGTTGATGACGGTGATTCCACGGTAACGGCGGGAAGTTTCTGGCCTGTCATTAACCTGAAGGATTTACGCCTTGCCGCGCGTATTACCGGCGGCGTCACTACTTCGCGACTGATGCACGTTACTACTGAAGCCGTGGGACACGTCATCGAGCAACTTGAAGAGTGGCAGATCAATCAGCAGGGGCTGGGCTATGAGGCGCTGAAGAACGTGCCCGCCGTGGAGATAAACGGCGAGAGCGTGAAGGTGTACCGCTACCGTCGTGCGGTTTATTCCATTGCCCGCGCCCTGGTGATTGAAGGTTACCGGGACGTTGATACCACGCCAAAAGGCGACAAAGACGCCGCCGCGCTGGATTTGCAGCGCGAAGACCTCTGGCGTGATGCGCGCTGGGGTATTGCAGACATCCAGCGCAAGCCGCGCGTTTATGCGGAGTTGTGCTGATGAAGGTCACCGCGTTACAGGGCGATACGCTGGATCAGCTATGCCACCGGCACTACGGAAAAACCAAAGGCGTTACTGAAGAAGTATTGACCGCCAATCCGGGGCTGAGTGGGCAGGTTTTTTTAAACGCAGGGCAGGTGGTTGAAATGCCGGACATTGATACCCAGCCCGCACAAGAGATGGTGCAGTTATGGAGCTAAATTCGTTTCACCGTTTATGGGACTGGGTTACCTGGATTTCTTCATCCATCAGCGTTGGTGTTGGTGTGATGACGTGGAATGAAAAGTTGGGGGTTGCCGGTGTTGTTTTGGGTGCCCTGTCAGGCTGGCGCGCCTGGGTACATCGTGCGCGGGTGGAGAAGGCACAGGCCCGCCGAAACTCACTGATTGAGCAAATTCTTGATCAGGCTGAGCGCCGGGGGCTTACCGATTTTGAGCGGGTGAAGCTGGCGCAATTCCAGGCGGGTGACGATGAAGACGGTTATTAAGCGTTGCTCCATCGCCGTGATTGTTGCCCTGGGCTTATCAATGTCGCCCGATGCGCTGAGAACGTCGCTGGAAGCACAACAAAAAATAGCCTCCTGGGAAGACTGCCGTAACACGCCTTATTACTGTACCGCCGGAGTGTTGACCGTGGGGATCGGCTCCACCGGTGGTGTGGAAAAACGCGAGTATAGCAACGCTGAAGTAGCGCGCCGGTGGGTTAGTGATATGCAGCATTCTGAACGCTGCGTAAACCAGAACTTCAACGGCGAAGCGATGCCGCAAAAGGTGTTCGAAAGCATGGTTGATGGCGGGCTGAATGTGGGTTGTACGGGCCTGATGTGGTTTACCGATAAACAGGGCCGCAAACAGCGTACAACCATCTGGAAAAATGCCCAGGCTCACAACTGGGGCGGCGTTTGTGATCGCTTAACTGACTTTGTAAACAGTGCCGGTAAGCGCTCGCAAGGGCTGGTCAATCGGCGCACTGACTTTCAGGCGTGGTGCCGGATGGATGCGGGGGCGCAATGAAAGCAGTTTTATGGGGTTTGGTGTTAGCCGCTCTTACTTACGGGGCCGGGTATTACCGGGGATATACAAGCGGCGTGGCGGATGACAACGAACAGAAGTTACAGCGCATGTTTGATGAAAGTGAAGCCGTGATAGGTGAAATGCGTGATCTGTCTGCTGATGCGCGGGCGGTGCTGGCTGAGGCCAAAAAAGCGGAACAAACACGCAACCTGGCGGGTGAAGAACGCCGTAAAAACATAACTGAGGGGATGCGTGATGATTCGTGTGCCGGTGCTCTTGCTCCTGTTGCTGTCAGTGATGGGTTGCTCAGGAAAAATCAGAGTTCAAACGCGGTTGATTCACGAGCCGATACCGGAAAGCCTGACCGATGAAACGCCCACGCCGGAACTGAAAACGCCGGTGACGTGGGGCGGCATTGCGATTTGGGCCGATCAGTTGCATGACGCGCTTGATACCTGCAATGCGGATAAGAGTGATATCCGGGCGCTAAATCTGTTGCGCCTGGCACGCCAGAGGGGAGGGGAACCACATGCTGAAAATTAACTCATTACGTAGCGCGCTCACCAGGGCTAATCCGTGGTGTCGTGCCAACCCTGAAGCCTTCAGCGTTTTTATTGAATCCGGGCATGTTGAGACGACCGGCGAAACGGCTGACTTTGTTTACGCCTATACGCTGTGTCTCTTTGTGATGAATTTTGCCGGTGATCTGGATGATTTCACGTTGCCGCTGATGGCCTGGCTGTGGCAGGAACAGCCGCAACTGTTGCTGAACCCGGAGAAGAACAAAGAAATTAAGTTCACAACGGCAATCAATAATGACGATACCGCCGATCTGTTTTTTGAACTGCCTATTAGTGAACGCGTGATTGTATCGCGTGATGAAGCCGGGAAGCTGACCGGAAAGCATAAGCCGGAACCCCGCCCGCGCATGATGCCAGAGTGGGGCGCGATGTTGAGCGAACCAGGGAGTGACAACCCATGAATGCCGGTGATGTTCACGCGCTGGATCAGTATTTCGCAGACATCCTGGCGGGGGCGTCATCCAGTGGGCGGGCCAGAACGGCGCGCGCCGTGGGTAAGGTTTTACGAATTAGCCAGCAACAGCGCATACGCGCACAGCGCAACCCGGACGGAAGCCAGTACCCGTCACGCCGCCGTAAAACGCTGCGCACCCAGCAGGGGATCGCCTTTATCTGGGAAGGGCAGTTGCGCCGGTTGAAAAACTGGCACAGCGGGCGCGGTAAGTACGGGCGGACTATTACCGGATTTGATGAAGACCGTAATGAGATCCGCACGTTCTACCGTGCCGATATTGAACGCTATACGGAAATTAATACCCGCGCGGGCCAGCGCTCAAAAGTGGTCAAGGCACCAATGTTTGTAAAGCTGAGAACCGCCCGCTTTATGAAAGTGAAGTCATCAAGTGAGGGGGCTGAGGTGGGTTACAGCGGTATGGCGGCCCGTATCGCCCGCATTCATCAGTACGGGTTGCGTGAACAGGTGGGCCCGGGGGCGTTTGCGAAGTATGCGCCGCGTGTCCTGTTGGGGATCTCTAAGGCCGATGAAGCGCTGATCCGTAGCGCGGTGATTAACAGCCTGGGGAGTGCCGGGGCATGAGTGCCGAACTGTTGCGCCTCCTGTCTAACGTGCTCCGCGTAGGCGTGGTTTTTGCCATATCGGAAGACGGCAAGAGTGTGCGGGTGCAGAGCGATGATTTACAGACAACCTGGCTTCGCTGGACGACAACGCGCGCCGGTGCTTTTAAATTCTGGTGCCCACCATCGCTGGGCGAGCAGGTTTTGCTGGGATGTATGGGCGGCAATCCTGAAACAGCCGTTGTGCTGGGTAGCCTCTACAGCAACGACAACGACGCCCCCGCCAGCAGTCTGATGCAGATGATAATCACCGCACCTGATGGGGCTGAATTTAGCTATGACGCGAAGGCGGGCGCACTGAGTGCCGGCGGCATGAAAACCGCCACAATCCAGGCTGCAACGAAAGTCACGCTTGATGTGCCGGAGGTGGAATGTACTAACCACCTGAAAGCGAAAACATTTGATTTCACTGAAGGCGGCAAGATGACCGGAGATGTAGATCACAGCGGCGGCGCACTGAAGTCAAACGGCGTCCAGGTTGATGATCATGACCACGGCAAAGTGCAGCGCGGCGATGCATGGACGGAGGGTATTAAATAGTGACGGCGAAATATACGGGAATGAACCAGGGCAGCACTGGGATGGTTTCAGATAGCGATCACCTGTGGCAATCCGTGAAAGATGTCTTGCTGACGCCGCTGGGGTCACGCGTAATGCGCCGGTCATACGGCAGCTTGTTACCTGATTTGCTGGACGCGCCGAAAAACGAGACAACACGCCTTCAGCTAATGAGCGCCACGGTGATTGCGCTGACGCAATGGGAGCCGCGGATCGCATTGAACCAGGTCGATATTACGTATTCAGACGCGGGGGCCGTGACGGTTGAGTTAAGCGGATTGATTACCACAACAATGCAGCCGGTAAGCGGCGCGGTAAAAGTGAAGGAGTCAGGCAATGGCAACGGTTGATTTATCTGAACTTCCACCGCCGGAGATTATCGCGACGCTCGATTATGAAACCATTCTGAGTGAAGTGATAGCGATGATCATTGCCGCATACCCGGAAGAAAAACAACTGGCAATAGCGGCGGCAATGGCGCTGGAGTCAGAGCCCCTGACCGTGATCGCTCAGGTGTTTTCCTACCGGGAATTGATGTTGCGACAAACGGTCAATGACGGTGCTGGCGCTTGCATGTTGAGTCACGCCAACGGCGGCAATCTGGATAACCTGGCGGCAAATAACAACACAGAGCGACTGACGATTGTTGAGGCGACAGATACAACGGATGCGGTAATGGAAAGCGACGCCGCGCTGCGCTTACGTGCGCAATCGGCATTCGATGGGCTGAGTGTTGCCGGGCCTACCGGCGCTTACGAATATTTTGCTAAAAGCGCATCGGGGAAAGTTGCTGATGTTAAGGCATCAAGTCCGGCACCGGCTGAAGTTGTTGTTTCGGTGCTCTCTGCTGAGGGTGACGGAACGGCTTCAGACGAGCTGATCGCAACGGTCAACGCAAAGTTATCAGACGAGAGTATTCGCCCCGTTGGTGACCGGCTGACAGTCCAGAGCGCTGAGATTATCAGTTATGACATCAATGCCACGCTGTATCTCTACCCAGGCCCAGAGTCTGAGCCCATTGTGAACGCTGCTGAGGCGTCGTTGCAGAAGTGGCTCAAAAGCCAGTGGCGGATCGGGCTTGATGTTGCCAGGTCTGCAATTTTGGCGGCGTTACACGTGCAGGGCGTGCAGCGTGTGGAACTGGATTTACCTGAACGGCTGATTATCAGCGATACACAGGCGGCGCGGTGCGCTTCGGTCACCATCACGAGAGGCGGAACCGATGAATAACAGTCTGTTGCCACCTTCAGCCAGTGATTTTATGCGCGGTGCCGAGGCCGCAACCTGGCGCGTGAGTGATTTGCCCGTAGACCTGAAAACGCTGTGGAACCCTGATGAATGCCCGGTTGCTTTACTGCCTTATCTGGCCTGGGCGTTATCGGTTGATCGCTGGGATAAAGGCTGGTCAGAACAGACAAAGCGACAGGTGATTAAATCCGCCTGGCTGGTACACCGGCAAAAGGGAACTATTGCGGGGCTGCGCCGTGTCGTTGAGCCGTTCGGCTTCCTGATAAAGGTCGTTGAATGGTGGCAGAACGGAGGCGAGCGGGGAACATTTCAACTTGAAATTGGTGTTTCTGACTCAGGGATTACAGAAGAAACCTATCTCGAGCTTGAGCGCCTGATCGCTGATGCAAAACCATGCTCACGCCACCTGACCGGCCTTGCAATCAGTATGCAGGCGAAGGGAGAGGTATACGCCCACGCCGGGTGTTATGGCGGTGACGTGATGACTATTTACCCCTATATGCCTGAAGCCGTAGAAGTCAGTGGCGGGTATTTTCCCGGGGGCGCAATTCATATTATTGATACGTTAGAGGTAACAAATGGCGGCTAAATTCTTTGCCCTGCTGACTGCTCAGGGGGCGGCAAAATTATCAAATATGGCTGCGCTGGGTGAGAAGTTAGAAATCACCTCGCTCGCAGTTGGCGACGGCGGCGGCAAATCACCAACGCCAAACCAGGCACAGACAGCGCTGGTTAACGAGGTGCGCCGCGCCCAGCTTAACTCGCTGTCAGTGGACGATAAAAACGACAGCCAGATTATTGCGGAGCAGATTATTCCTGAATCCGTTGGCGGGTGGTGGATTCGTGAAATAGGACTCTTTGACGCTGATGGTATCTTGATTGCTGTGGCTAACTGCCCGGAGACGTACAAGGCCACAACAGAGGAAGGATCAGGCCGTACGCAGGTTATCAGGATGGTGCTCACGGTATCGAGCACTGATGCCGTTACCCTGAAAGTTGATCCATCGGTTGTGCTGGCAACCCGGCAGTATGTTGATAGTGCTGTAATTGAGGTGAAAACCTATACAGACAACGCGATAAAAAAGCACGTTGACACCGCTAATCCGCATAGCCAGTACCTGTTGATTGAAAATGCTCTTAAAGAATTGATTAAGGCCGGGTTGGTTGGAGAGGCTATCAAAAACCTTGGTTTAGATAAAACAGTTCAATTAGCAGCCGATGCGTTACCTGCTTCTGGTGGGAGGGTTACTGGTGATGTGATTGTTGAAGGTATTATCTCAGCAGTCGGACACGAAATGATCGTGGAAAAAGAGAGTGGTTTTTCAGGTATTCATATCAAAAATAAAAGCAGTGAAAATGGAAGTGCATGTGGTTTGGATTTTTCATTTGGTGGAGCAATTATGTCGTCGATTATTTGCGGCATAATGGGAAACGGCGCGAACTATATTGATTTTGCTTTATCTCCATCAGGGGAGATCTCCGATCGTCGAGTTAATGCATTCACAATGAATGCTGATGTGAAAAAATTGATTTTTCAGAATGATTGGGGCATTCAGGGGTATGTGAAAAATACAGACTTTACTCAGGTAATGGCTGATGCCGGTTGGGTGCGTTTTCCAAATGGAATAATTTTACAGTGGTGTTGGGGGAATACTGATGGTGGCGGCTGGGCTTCAGCCCCTTTTCCTATTGGTTGGCCTGTTCGCTGTTTTGGTATCTTGCCATGCAATGTGGCTGGTAATGCAGCAGCGTCGGCGATTGCTGGAGTTAAAAGATTAAGCGATCGAGATATGCAGGTTTCTTTATTAGAAAGAACAGGCGCCGCTGCGTCAAAACCATTCTTTTGCTTTGGTGTGGGGTGTTAATTATGTTTAGTAATATATATTTCAGTGCTAAGAATAACTCATTCTTTTTTGAGTCAATGAAATCAGACTATGAAAAAACGAATACTTGGCCTGATGACATTGTTGAAGTTGAATCTGATATTTATCAGAAATACACAGGAAGGCCGCCAGAAGGAAAAGGTAGAGGAGGCGACGCTTCCGGTCAGCCTGTATGGGTTGATGTATCAGAGCCTACAGCCGATCAGTTAATTGCGTTAGCTATACAGCAAAAAAAAGACTTGGCTGAAAATGCAGGTACAGAAATTGCGTGGCGGCAGGATGCGATTGAAGCTGGTATTTCAACCGATGATGAAGTTATTCAGCTTGCGAAGTGGAAGAAATATCGGGTGCTATTGATGCGTATTGACACATCAAAAGCCCCCGACATTATCTGGCCTGATATCCCTGAGGATTAATTTGATAGGCTTTTTAGTCTAAAGTTTGCAATTAAATTATCTTTAATGATATTAGCTATTGAATAGCTAATGCAAATAGTGCATGCGACTGTTGTTATGACTAACCAATCAGATGCAAATTGTTTTGCAAGCTGAATGGCATAGATTTGTATAAGATATATGTTTTTTGAGTGCTCGCGAATTGTGAAGGTGTTTTTTGTTTTCAGGGTGATATCTAGCACTTTTAAAAAAACAAAAACACCAGCGAACGGAAGTGAAAAAAGCATATCAAAGGTATATGTGCCATATGAATAATTTACGGATGCCTCAATGATGACCAAAATAATGGAACCAATGAGTAAATATGTATTGTTATTTCTTATATTATTTTTATTTATAAGGTATCCAAGCATAAATAATGGAAAACCCATGAAAAGACCGTTTCTGGAAAAGAAAACTGTAGCGAGAGACCATATATCACGATTTATGTCAATGGCATAATTTGCGCGATATTGAAGTAACGTGCCGCACGTATAAAGTATGCAGCATATGATTATTGATGTGCGATCTTTTAGCTTAGCTAAAAGTAATGTTAATAATGCCGATACTATCAGGGCAGGGAAAAACCATAAGTGCCAAAATCCAAATACTGCATTTAGAGATAAATATGTAAGGTCTGTCGCTAAAGGTTTACCCGCCCTAATAAAACCAACTAACCCTAGTATTATTGGCAAGTAAAGAAGCGTCCATAGAGCATAGGTTTTTATATTGTGAGAAAACCATTTTTTAATTTTATTTTTTTGCATTACAGAAAAATAAAAATACCCACTAGTAATGAAAAAGAATGGCACTGCAATCCTTAGAAGTCCCTGGCAAGTAACATATCCTATATAATTACTGTTGCCGCCTAAAATGTCTGTGTGTATAAAAATAATACAAAACGCAAAGAAAAGTTTTGCGTAATCAATTGAGGAAAGGTTTTTCATATAGAGTCTAGTCGCGCAATTAGGAAGAATGTGGTTATTTTACTTACAAAAATTCTAAGGGCAATCATTTAGTCTGCACAATTTACACATAATTGAGCAAAATTAGAGCCAGGTCTCTTGTTGCTCCCCTCGGTGAAAACCAATCCGAGGGGGATATTTTTACTTGTTTAAAACAGACTGGATGCGGCAGCGCTGATATTATTCAGCGCTGAGTTGGCTGTGTTTTGTAGGTTGCTGAGTAAATCACTCACTGATGAAGACTGGAGGCTTTCGCGCAGGTCTTCATCCTGCCTTTGAAACGTGATCGTAAATTCTATTTTCTTCGGCTCCCCATACTGGTCAAATTCAGTATCGGTTGTCTGAAGCTGCGTTATCGAATACATGCCATATATCCGCCCGGTGCCGCTGATAAGGGGCCAGGGGCGTCCGGTATATGCCTGTGTATCGAGCACAGTTAGACTCACCTTGCCGCCGGTCACTGAAGGGTACAAAACGCCGGATAGGGTGATTTGATCGTCACCTGCACCAATGTATTGCCACTTTGCCGATCGGTTTATGCGCTCGTTCTTCACATGCCGCCAGGTCTTTGACTGCTGCAATTGTTGGTGTGGAACGGTTTTTAACTCAAAGACGAACATTCCGTAAACCATCATCATTTTTTTGCTCTCCTAATCTTTGTCTCTGAAACTGCTGCCAGAGCGGGAACGCTTGTTAAGTTCCGCCACAACTGCTTCACCCACCATCCGTGCAATGTCGCGGGCGTCGTTGCTGAGATTGCCGTGCATATGAATGTGAATATGCATTTCATCAGGCGCGGTGTTTTGCGTCGGTCTGCTGGCTTGTTTACTGGATTGCCCGCCAATAGCCTGTACTTCAGCCGCCGGTTTAATCGGTGCTGATGCCGCTGTGATAGCGGGGCGTGCGCTAAGTTGGGCCAGGTTAGCGCCAGGGGTTGATTGTGCTTCCTGCCATGCGCCGTGGACGGCTAAAGCGCGGGGCAGATTTTTAAACACGATATCGCCAGGGCCGATCCGCTTTTTGGTTTCATCCAGCATCCCGCCGGTGTTGTCGGCAATTTTCTGTAGGCGTCGTTGCGTTCCTGTATCAGCGGCAATCACTGGTGACGGTGGGGCAATAGGTGGCGCGGTTACCGCTTTCACATCACCGGTGAGCGCGCTAACTTTATCCTGCAGCATAGCCAGTCCTGCCGGTGTTAACTCCTGCTGTATCTTTTGTGCCTTTGCTCTGGCTGCTTCAATGCCTGAAGGGATTAATCCCAACTTTTCCAGTATCCAGCCAATGCCTTTCATTAACCCCGTTAAGGGCAACATTAACCCCTGAAGCACCGCACCAAATACGGTGCCGAATCCATACCCGGCAATTTTGCAATCATCCAGCGTCTTTTGTGTTGTTTGCATTGGGCTAATCAGGTTTGTAAACCACTGCCACACTTGGGCGAGCGCATTTGAAATAACGCCAAATATCGGGGCTAGAGAGGAAAACGCAGTGATTAAAGGGGCGAGGGCATTAACCACACCAGTAAAGAATCCCGCAAAGAAGGCTTTGATCGGCTCCCAGTATTTCCAGACCAGTAGACCTACCGCGATAAGCGCCGCGCCAATCAGTCCAATCGGACTCAGGATAAACGACAGCACACCGCCGAGAGCGGAAATTGCGGTTGTGGCAATGCTCATGATAGTGGGGATGCCGGACAATCTGAGGAGAAGGCCACCAATGCTCTTAGTTAGCCCACCAATCGCCGCCCCTGGCGACATAAACGCCCCCATCATAATTCCGCGTAACGGCGCAAGAATGCTGGTAAGTTTTCCAGTACTTCCCGCTATTCCGCCCAAAATTGGGCCCCAGGCCCGCGCGCTGCCAAGCGGCCCGGTAATGGCACCACCAAGACGACTGAATAGAGATAGCGCACCGCCAGCACTGCCGGAACTTGTCAGCAGGGTAAAGCCGAGTTGCAGTTTTGCCAGCGGGCCAAGAAGTAAGCCAATAGCCAGAGACGTTGCACCAATCGCGGCGGTGAGGGCCAGCGCACTGCCGCCAACTACCAGAAGGGTTTTTGATAGCTGCGGATTCTTATTCGCCCATTCCGTCATCACGCCGATCGTACCGGTTAGTGCCTGGGTGAGTTTTCGCAGTGCGCCGTCCGCCAGTTCTTCAATCTGGATGCGGAACGCTTCCAAGGCGCTATCGAGTTCTTTTAGATCCCCGCCCAGGTTGTCCGCCATTTTTTTTGCGACGGTGGCGGATTCACCGGCGGCGCCCTGAAGTTCTTTTGTGAGCTTTTGTAGCTCCCCCGAACCTGCCGCCTGTACCAGCGTTTGAAGGCCCACAAAAGCCTCTTCACCGGCGATGTCCTTGAAGAACGATACCTGATCGACTTCGCCGTATTTTTTCGTGGCCTTGAAAAGGTCTGACAGCACGGTTTCCATCGGGCGCATTTTCCCGTTGGCGTCGGCAACTGATACGCCCAACTCTGCCAGGGCTTTAGCCGCGGCTTTTGGCGGTGAGGCTAGGCGGGAAAGGCTGGAACGCATAGCTGTACCGGCGTCACTGCCGCGCAGACCGTTATTGGCAAGCATACCCGCCATAGCGGATGCCTCTTCCAGGCTAATTCCCAGATTAGCCGCCACTGGCCCGGCATATTTCATTGTGTCGCCCAGGGCGCGCAGGTCGGTATTGGTACGGGTAAAAGCGGCGGTTAGCGTATCGCCAACCCTGTCCATCTGATCTGATGACAGCTTGAATTGCGTCAGGATGTTTGAACCGATATCAGCGGATTCGCCCAGATCCATGCCACCGGCTAACGCCATATTCAGAACGCCAGGCAATGCGGCCTGAATTGACTGTGGTGTAAAGCCCGCCATTGCTAAGAAGGCTTGCCCGCTGGCGGCGTCTCGCGTGGTAAATGCGGTTTCAGCACCCAGTTTTTTAGCCTGGGCGCGCATAGCGGCAAACTGTTCATCGCCCTTATCCAGGCGAGTCAGTGCACCTACGCGGGACATTTCCTCATCAAAACCAACGGCTGGGGCCAGGAAGCGTCCGGCAGCGTAGCCCGCCCCCGCGCTTGCGCCAACAGCCATTGCGCCGCCGGTGCGTAGTTTGCCAGCCGTGGCGCTCAGACGGTCATAGCGGGCGCGCGCGTTGGTGACTGCGGCAAGTTGTCGCCGTTCTCTCTCAAGCGTCTGGTTATATTGCTCAGTGCGCCTGATGGCGCTTTGAATTGTGCGATCGCCGCCCGCCAGTGAGACACCGTGCGCGCGCAGCGCCTGGGACGCTTGCTGGAGTTTTGCTGTCTCCTGTGACCGGCTGGCATTCAGGCGATCAAGTTTCGCCGCCAGTGCCGTCATGCGCTCGCGCTGTGCGTCGGTTAGTACGGTGCCGTCCTTCTGGGCTTTGTTCAGGCCGTCAAAGGCGCGCTGTGTTGTAGTAAGTTGCTGGGCTGTCTTTTTAACGCGCTCATTCAGGCGGTTGAATGCCTGGGATTGCGTTTCCAGATCCTTGATAGAAGATTGTGTTTTTTTGAGGGATTCAGATAAGCCGCCCACTGAGTTGCGGGCGGCATTTACCGGGCGGGTTAACTTATCAATCGCACTGAAGGCGACACGAATATTAAGGTCTTTCATCTTCACTGTTTCCGCTTCGGATAGCCGCCCGCTCACGCCAGGCTATCACCTCACTCAGGGACATAGTGAAAACCTCTGAGGGCGGCCAGTTGAAAATAACTGCTATATCAGCAACCAGATCATCGATCAGGTCAAAGTGGGGCGCGTTTACTCGCTCTCCGTCTCCGTCTCGTTCTTCGTGCCAGGCTCCTTCGGCGCTAAAAAAGGCGTTAGTACCTCGCAAAGTTCAACAAAGTCAGATGTTTCCATTTCACTGATTTCTTTGAGCTTCAGGCGTGGGGAAGTGCAGCGGGTTAACAGGGTGCTGATGCTGTCCACGTCCATATTCATAACGTTCACCAGGCGAAGGCCGCGCAGGGAGCCAGCCTGTTTCACTTCGTCAGTGATCGTGATGGTTTTGATTTCGTTGCCGTCGCGGGAGATCGGGCGGGTCAGTGTTACGGTGTTTTCTTGAGTCATCGTTTTAATCTCCGGGCGGCATCACCACGATGCCGCGCCTGTAGTGGTTGTTGGTTACCCCATGCCCAGCGCGGACATCACGCGGGAAGGGTAAATATTTTCGCCGTTGCGTTTGTACACGAAGTTCAGCAGGTCAATTTCCCAGATGGGCTTATCGTCAATTGACAGCTTGTAGTACGTGTTTTTAATGGCGTAGGTGACGGATGTATCTTCGCCCTGTTTGCTTTCGCCGCCGTCGATTTCGGTGAATTTGCCGCGCATTTCCACGTCAACGATCTGGCTTTCGCCGGATGTGTAATATTCCCCGGTGAATCGGATAAGCGTACCGTCCAGATCGCCGCCGTATTCCAGTAGCAAAGCCTGAACCAGGCCGCCTACAACCATCGTGGCATCAAGCGCGCCGCTATCCAGTCCGAGATCGACAGCAACAGAGCCAATCATCCCGCCGCCCTGATAGTCGTCAGTTTTGCGGGTCAGTTTTGGCAGCGTGACAGATGTCACTTTGCCGATATTGTTCACGCTGTTCACAAAGCAGGTGAACAGCCGTAGTTTTGGTGGAATCGCCATTTAGTTACTCCCCAGAGACGAAAACGCGCCTTCAAAATATTCATCGGTGAACGTCTGGATCAGCGTCAAATCTTCCATCGGTGGCACTGGCGTGTACTTGTAGCGGATCGCCACTTTGCCCTGAATCAGGTTTGCGGTTCCGTTGTCCACGATGTCAAACCAGGCTTCCGCGCCAAGCAACTTGCCAGCTGTGACCAGTGCACTGAGTTTCTTGTTAATCGCGCTCACCACGTCTTTCACGTTGGTCGGGGTGAGTGGCCCGTCAATGGTTTCAAATTGCGCCTCTGCGATGGTGTCCGCCAGGATTTGCGCCGTGCGGGTGTACACCTCAAACACAAATTCATTGGTGTCTGTGGTGCGGTTACCCCAGAAACGGAAGCCATTACGCTTGATGATGGTGGTGATTTCAGCGTTGTTCAGCGTCTGTGCGTCACTGTCTTCAGCCTGAAGCGCCCAGAAAACATCCTTCGAAATGCCAAGCACATTGCTGACGGCAATGTTAGATAGCGAGCGGTGCCAGCCGTACTGGTTATCAATAAACGCGCGCAGCCCTACCGCATAGGCCGGGGCCGGGAATACTTCATTTTCCCCGGACACCTGGTTATATGCGATGTAGTCAGGCCAGATCAGCGTGAGTTCGCGTGATGCGAAGGTTTTACGATACGCGAGGGCTTCCGCCAGCGTCTTGCAGCCGTTACAGCTTGCATAAACATAGGCGCGAAGCTGTTTGGCGATCACACAAAGCTGTGCCGTCACTTCTTCGGTGTCGTATTCAGGAACCGCCAGGATGCGCGGTCGATACTGTGTCTTCTGTTCGGCAGTCAGAAGCGCATACATGCCGGTGTAGTTACCTTCAGCATCAGAGCCACCGATAATTAGTTGCGCTTGCGTTTTCGCTTCTGCGTCGCCTTCCAGCGGCTTGGCTGCGGCGACACGAACAACAATGACTTTCGCGCTTGCCTGGTCTGAAATGGCTTTCAGCGTTTTGTACAGCGTCCCTGTTTTCCCCGCCTTGCCCAGCATCGACTGAGGCCGCGTGATAAGCGTTGGGGTGTTGAGTGGAAATGCGTCTTCGTCCGCGTCATCAGCGATGACAATTACGCCAATGACGCTGGAGTCAATGTCGTTAATTACCTTCGTGATGTCGGTTTCTTCTTTGGTGCGAGCACCGTGAAAACGTGTCTCAGACATGTTTGTCACCATTACGTTTTGTTGAGTTCGCCACCATGATTGCTGATTGACGTAACGGCTTCACGCCTTTCTGGTTGTGCTATCTCTCTGACAACTAAAACGAATTCTCCCACGCGCGCTCGCGTGGAATTATTCAGCAAAACGGGAGGGTGTATGAGTGTTTCAGTGATCAGCAGTATGATTTCGGGCGCGGCTGGCGGTGTCGATGACATCCTGACGGAGGCGTTAAAAATACCGGCATTCAGCGTCCGGCAGGGCGGAAAGGTGTTAACAGAATTATCAGATCGCGTGATATCCATCAGCCTGACGGACAACAGGGGATTTGACGCCGATCAGCTGACATTAGAGCTGGATGATACTGATGGAAGCGTTGCCCTTCCGCCGCGCGGTGCTGAGTTGTCTTTCTGGCTGGGGTGGATGGGTGAAGCGCTGGTTTATAAGGGCGTGTACACGGTTGATGAAGTCGCGCATGACGGGCCGCCAGACCGTATCACGGTGACCGCCAGGAGTGCAGATTTCAGAGAAGAGTTTAACGTGAAGCGTGAAGTCTCCTGGCATGATGTGACTGTGGAGCGGGTTGTGTCCGCTATCGCAAAACGGTATGACCTGACGCCGCAAATCAGCGATCTGTTAATGGATGTGGAAATTGACCACGCCGATCAGACTCAGGAAAGCGATATGTCATTTCTGACCAGAATGGCGGAAATGTTAGGGGCCATCGCCACGGTAAAAAATGGCAGTCTGTTATTTATCGTGCCGGGTGGTGGTTTCACAGCATCAGGGAAGGCTATTCCGTCGATTGCCATCACGCGCAGCAGTGGCGACCGGCACCGCTTCCGCGTTGCTGATCGTGACGCTTATACCGGCGTCCGCGCGTACTGGCTTGATCTGAATTACGGGAAAAAGAAAAAGGTCAGTGTCCGCCGCCGAGCCACAACGAAAAAAAAGGATAAGAGCAGCAGCAGGGAAGGTGACTACATTGAAGGCGCTGAAGGTAACGTTTTTATTATGCGTAAAACCTTCCAGAACGAAGAGGCCGCCAGGCGCGCAGCGGCGGCGAAGTGGCAGCAGTTACAGCGCGGCGCGGCGGAGTTTTCGATCACCCTGGCGCGCGGGCGCGCGGAGTTGTACCCGGAAATGCATTCGACGGTAACCGGCTTTAAGGCAGATATTGACGCCCAGGACTGGATAATCAGTAAGGTACAGCATGATGTTGATAGTAATGGATTCACAACACAGCTTAACTTTGAAGCAAAAATATCTGACTGGATCGCAGAAACTGAATAGAATGGCGATGAGTTCAACTCCCCAGGGGAGTCACCATTATGTTCAGATGCCCACATTGCGGCGCTACGGCCCGCACACGTACCAGTAAGCCACTAAACGAAGAGCAGACCATCTACCGGCAGTATCACCAGTGCCAGAACATGGAATGCGGATTGTCATTCACCACGCTTAACAGCGTTGAAAAGATAGTCACTAAACGTGAGCGCCGCGAAGAGTTATCCCCTGATTTTATCCCTGCCGGTGTTTTTCCTGCCTCGCATTACGGACGCGATCAGCTAAATTTAGCGATATGATGAAGGCCCCGCAGATGCGGGGCTTTTTTTCGATGTGGACGATGTGTGGACATCATATGAAACAAATCCTTTTGTTTCATTCAGTTATGGCGATAAATAAATCACCATCCCTGTCTTCCCCCACATGATGTGGGGGTTTTTTTTATCCTCAATTTGCCTGCTGCTTAATGCATTGCAGATGATTTGCTTCCGTTATACTAGCGTCAGTTGATAGCGGGAGTATTTATGAATCAATCTTATGGACGGCTGGTCAGTCGGGCGGCGATTGCTGCGACGGCGATGGCTTCGCTGCTATTGCTGATTAAAATTTTTGCATGGTGGTATACCGGGTCGGTGAGTATTCTCGCCGCGCTGGTGGATTCGCTGGTGGATATCGGCGCGTCGTTGACGAATTTATTGGTGGTGCGATATTCCCTGCAACCTGCCGACGATAATCACTCGTTTGGTCACGGTAAAGCTGAGTCCCTCGCGGCGCTGGCGCAAAGTATGTTTATCTCCGGTTCGGCACTATTCCTGTTTTTGACGGGTATTCAACATCTGATATCTCCAACACCGATGACAGATCCAGGCGTCGGGGTTATCGTGACAATTGTGGCGCTAATTTGTACGATTATCCTTGTCTCGTTTCAGCGTTGGGTGGTGCGGCGGACGCAAAGCCAGGCGGTGCGGGCTGATATGCTACATTACCAGTCTGATGTTATGATGAACGGCGCAATTCTGCTGGCGCTGGGGTTGTCCTGGTACGGCTGGCATCGCGCCGATGCTCTGTTTGCATTGGGAATCGGCATCTATATTTTATATAGCGCGTTACGCATGGGATATGAGGCGGTACAGTCATTACTGGATCGCGCATTGCCTGATGAGGAACGGCAAGAAATTATTGATATCGTGACTTCCTGGCCGGGTGTTAGCGGCGCTCACGATCTTCGCACGCGGCAGTCAGGGCCGACCCGCTTTATTCAGA
>ERZ773108.532-NODE-532-length-42187-cov-3.977357_pt1 | contig 42187 bp, 50 predicted proteins | sample MGYA00580570_ERZ773108 | MGnify/ENA primary metagenome ERZ773108 (study PRJEB29015, sample SAMEA2737840) | human gut metagenome | biome: human gut; feature: human-associated habitat; material: faeces | place: China | collected 2012 ...
ATCTGATGGGCGTCGGCACGCCGAGCAACATCATCGAGGGCGTTGCGCGCGGTATCGACTTCTTCGACTGCGTCATGCCGACTCGCAACGCGCGCCACGGCCATCTGTTCACGCACAGCGGCATCCTGAACCTTATGAATGCCAAGTACCAGACCGACGACCGCCCGATCGAGGAAGGCTGTCAGTGTCCGACCTGCCGCCGGTTCAGCCGCGCGTATCTGCGCCACCTGCTCAAGAGCGGCGAGATGCTGTCGCAGCGTCTGCTGGTCATGCACAACCTCTGGTTCTACAACCATCTGATGCAGGAGATCCGCGATGCGCTCGACGAGGGCCGCTTCGAGGAATTCCGTGCAGAATACAGCGAAAAAATGTCCAAGCGCATCTAAGGACGCGCAGGATACAACAGGAAGCGTCTGCTGTGAGGGCAGGCGCTTTTCTGGTTTTACGGAACTGTGTTCGTTCATATGCTGACCCGAGGGGGAGGTGCAGGCAGGTGCGGTTTCGGAAAAAGACAGTGCTGTATGCGGCCGGGGTGCTCGCGTGCGGCAATATCGCCCTGCAGGCGCTCGGCTTTGTCTATCGCGTGATGCTCAGCCGCTTTGCAGGTGCAGAGGGTCTCGGCATGTACCGGCTCGCTAATTCGGTGTATCTGGTGCTGCACACCGGCTGCCTTTCGGGTGTGACGATGGCGTGCTCACGGCTGTCGGCGGCGTGCGAGGCAACAGGAGAGAAAGGGAAAACCGGTGCGGTGCTTCGTCTCGCATTTTCAGTGTTTTTTACGCTTGCGTTCGCAAGCGCAGCAGGGCTGCTGCTGTGCGGCGACCAAATTGCAGCAGGCATTCTCGGCAATCCGCACGCGGCACAGGCGTTTCCGTTCATGCTGCTCTGCCTTATGCTGACCGGGATTGAAAATATCCTCAAGGCGCTGTTCATCGGACTGGAATGCGTGCAGTACACCGCGATCAGTGAAACAGGCGAGCAGCTGGTGCGCATTGCAGTAGTCGGCGTGCTGCTGCACACGGTCGGCGGCGACTGCGGGACAATGGCCAAGCTGATCTTCGCCGGAATGGCAGTCAGCGAGGTGTTCAGCGTGCTGCTGCTCAGCCTTCTGTTCCGCCGGGAACGGGGAGAGGCGCGCTGCACGGCTGTCAGAGTCGATGCTGCGCTTGCGCGGCAGTTTGCGGTAATTGCCATACCGCTTTCGCTGTCCGCACTCGCGGCCAACCTGCTTTCGGCGGCAGGTTCGGTCATCCTGCCGCGGCGGCTGATGACGGCAGGACTGGACGCAGAGCAGGCGCTTGCCGCGCTCGGAACGCTTTCCGGCATGGCGCTGCCGCTCATGCTGCTGCCCTCGGCGCTTATCGGCTCGATCGGCACTGCATTGCTGCCGATTGTGACGGCGGCGCACGCTACGGGGAACCGCGCCCGTGTGCGCGCCCTCGTCGGCCGGGCGGTCATGACGGTCGGACTGATCGGCATCCCGGCGACCGCTGTGCTCATTCCGCTCGCACCCTCGCTCAGCCTGCTGCTGTTCGCGCAGCCGCTCACACTGCGGTATGCAGCGCTCACCGGCGCAGCGGCAGTTGTCACGTACTACCAGATGATCACCTCCGGCCTGCTGAACGCACTCGGATTGCAGAACCGGAGCGTTTTGACCGCCGTTCTGGCGGAATGCGTACAGCTCGTACTTGTGATTCGATGGTGCTCACGCCCGGCGCTCGGCATTTACGGGTATCTTCTCGCGATGCTGCTGAGCGGCGCAGGAGCGGCCGTTTTTAATCTTGCCGTTCTGCATCATGCGACCGGCTTTGCGCTGCGTCCGATGCGGCGTCTCGGACTGCCGCTGATGTGCGGCGCGGCGGCTGGCCTCTGGACGCGGCTGTTTGCGCTTCTGTTTTCTGATCATGTAGCAAGTCCTGTTCTTGCGCTTGCGATGACGCTCACCGGGGCAGGAATGCTCTGTCTTGCGCTGCTGCGGCTGTGCGGCCTGCATCCGCTGCGTTATCTTGCCGCTCGGAGAGAATAGAAAACGCAGCAAATCTTGACAAATGCGCGAAAAAAAGCTATCATAAGAAAGAAATAATATCGAGATAGCGGCTCCTGCCTCGGAGGCAGGGGCCTTTTTGGAGGAAACAAAAATGGAACTTACCATGTGCTGCCCGACGCTGTTCGGGCTTGAGGGCATCGTCGCGGACGAGCTTCGCTTCGGCGGCAAGCTGACCGATGTACGCGCGGAAAACGGCCGTGTATTTTTCGAGGGCGACGAGAGCACGCTTGCGTGGGCGAACCTTAATCTGCGCTGCGCAGAGCGCGTGCTCATCCGACTGGGCGCGTTCCGCGCAAAGACGTTCGACCAGCTTTTCGAAGGCGTGAAGGCGCTGCCGTGGGAGGAATTCATCCCGGCGGACGGCGCATTTCCGGTCAAGGGACACAGCCTGGACTCTGCGCTGCATTCCATTCCGGACTGTCAGAAGATCGTCAAGAAGGCGGTCGTTTCGCGCCTTTCCCAGAAATACGGCCAGGGCTGGTTTGAGGAGAGCGGCGCGAAGTATCAGATCCAGTTCGCCATCATGCACGACACGGCGGAAATCTACCTCGACACCTCGGGCGCCGGTCTGCACAAGCGCGGCTACCGCGCAAACAGCAATGCCGCGCCGCTGCGCGAGACGCTCGCCGCTGCAATGGTCAAGCTCGCCCGCTGGCGCGGCCGAGAGCCGTTCCTCGATCCGTTCTGCGGTTCGGGCACGATCGCCATCGAGGCTGCGATGATCGCGCAGCGCCGCGCTCCCGGTCTGCTGCGCCGCTTCGACGCAGAGAAATGGAGCTGCTTCGATAAAAAAGTATGGCAGCAGGCGCGTGAGGATGCGCTCTGCATGGCGGATGCGGCCGCCCGTTTTGATATTGTCGGCAGCGACATCGACCCGGAATGCGTCAAGCTGTCTATCTCGAATGCCCACAAGGCAGGCGTCGCAGGCACGGTATTCTTCGAGCAGGCGGACGCGACGAAGCGCGATTACAGCGGCGGCGGTATCCTGTTCGCCAATCCGCCCTACGGTGAGCGGCTGCTCGACCAACAGCAGGCAGAGCAGCTTTATACGACGCTCGGCCGTGCGACGAAAAATTCGCCGATGAAGCAGTATATTCTCAGCTCGGACCCGCTCTTTGAACGTTGCTACGGCCGTCCGGCAGACAAACGCCGCAAGCTGTATAACGGCATGATAAAGTGCGAACTTCATATGTATTTCAAGAATGCGCCGCGTAAACCGCGCCCGCAGGTTTAAGCACTCGAATATATCGTCTGCTAAAACTGCCATTTTCTGAAAGAAATAATTCATAAATTATTCAAAAATTTTTATGTAACGCGTTTAGGGATTGTAAAAGTTTGTAGTTTAGTTCTATTTCGTTTAATTTGATGTTCTTAGTTCAAAAAATGTAATAGCTTACACACAACTTACACACTTTTGGAGAACCTTAAAATGCTCAAAATTTTAACATAAAAGACGACGTTATTCACTGCGATAATGTCGTCTTTTTCTATTGAGAAAATTCCTAAAAAAATGGGGCGCATTCGCGCCCCGAAATTTAGACTTACTTGACAATGTCCTTAAAACGATACAGAAACTGAACCATCTGCTCGCGGCTGCAGTAAGACTCGTACTGCTTGTTGCCGTGCTCGTCGCCCTTGATCAGGCCAGAACCTTCAGCCCAATCGCGAGCCTCTTTAGACCAGGCCTGCGGCTGCTGCTTAGCAAGGCTTGCCAGATAGTTATCCATCATCTTGTTAAACTGTTCCTGAGTCACTTCTTCTTCCTCCTTTACCGGCACGTTGTAGGTGCCATTCATAGCTTTCACGATCAGCGGCTTCAAATTCTTGTCATAACTTGCGCGAGTGTTGCCTCCGAAGAAAGCAGTCCCCGGGCATGTCTTGCAAGAACGCCCCGCGATATAGGTTCCTAGCGACTTTCCGTTATCCGTCCACCACGCATGATAGGTGATGCCGGTCTCCGGAGACAGCTTGAACTTCTTCAAAAGCGCCGCGGCCATGCGAACGATAACATCCCTCTGGACAGCATTTATCTTGTCGCCACCAACGTCGAAGTTGCCAAGATTTTCAATGCAGATGCCGTTGGCATTAGCTCCTCGGCAACCAGCCGGAGCAACGTTCATAGAGCGGCCGGTGCAGATCATACCATCGGGGAACACAGTGAAGTTTTGCGCGATGTCTGCATAGCCTGCGTTGTTGACATGGTAGTCTCTCATATTCTTCTGCAGTTGGAGATGGTTCGAGCCATTGAACTGCTTGTAGCTCGGAGACCAAGTATGATGCTCCTGAATTACGGTAATCCTGCGAGTCACCTTCTACTGAATCAGCCAAGTCTCAAACTCTCCGATTGTCATAAGTGTAAAGCCATACTGAGTCTTCATTCAGCGTCAGCCTCCTGATTTTTGCCCTTGTCTCCGCCTGAGCCGTTAACTACCTTGGACATATCGCAGAGGCTGTCGATCATCTTAGACAGCGTATCCTCGTCAACTGGATAGTTGATATAATCGGCCGAGGCTTTGACCATCGCCATAACCCATTCTTTTCTGGTTGCACCATCGTCGAACTTCTTCTCAGCCTGCTCCATCAGAGACATAACGAGGCCGAGCAGATTTGCCCAGTTCTTTTCCTTAGTTGCGTTCTGCACGTACTGGACGAGCTTAACGGCCAGAGGAATACAGGTCGCGAGACCCGTCAAAATAGCTACAATCAGCTGTACAATCTGGTTGGTATCCATGAGATAACCTCCTTAAAAATTCATTTATTTAACAGTCGCGGTCGTCGTTGCTGTAATCTTCAGCATAAGAAACTGGCGGCGCGACCTCGATCTTTCTTACATTCTCCTTGCAGCTCTTCGTCTGATAGAAGCTCACACTTGCGCCATATGCTGCCCAGACAGCAGAGATGAACGTAGTGAGGTAGGGCAGGGAACCGGTGTAATCTAGCTCAATTGCCCGGCCGACGAAGCCGAGAACGCGATGTGACACATAGGCCACAAGCACCGTTTCAAACACAAGGATCAGTTTGGAAAATTCGAACTTTTTCTTTCTCTTTTTACGAGCCATAAGTTCTCCTTTTTATTGATTTATCGGATTTTTAGAACTTTTCAAAATCTAGTTTCACAGAAAAGTCGTAAAAGAAGGCCGGGGAGACCCCGGCTTCCTTTAATTCGCAGTTGACATCAAGATAACGACAACAGGAATATCCACTGCAGGAACAGCCCCATCAGCAGTCATGGTCAGAGAATTCTTAGCTTGACCGGTCGCACGAAGTGCAGCCTTTTTAGCAGCCTTCAGCGCATCAGAAGAGATGTCCTGCGTAAGACTAATAATCCCGTTCTGATTAGCGGCGAGCCCATTGATCGTCAGAGCCTGCGTCTTGTTACTCCAAGCAGCCGCCGACAGCGTAGTAAATACCGCCTCTGTCTCATAACCGGGGGTGAGGTCAACCCATGCCCCGCCGGTGTAACGCCACAGGTGAGCCGTTTCTTTGACAAAATAGAAGCGCTCCATCGGCGCAAGAATTGCTTGGCGAGCCGACTCGGTAGCTACATCGATAATATCGGTAAGGTGCTTGCGAACCTTGTCTCCGGTGTCGTAGAAGATATCGCCAGTATCCGTGCAGATCAGATAACGTCCCGGTACAATCGGCACAACGGTCGTATCTTGAGCCTTGCTGCGCACTGTCTCATAGGTTCGGAAGTAATAGCTCATTTCGCACCCCCTTCTTTATAAAGAATAGCCCCGCGCGAGGCGGGGCGAATAAACAACAGAAGGGATCAGAACGTGCCAACTTCCAGAGCGGACTCAACAGCGGTAACGCGGGTGTTCATAGCGGTGTCCTTACCGTCAGCATAGGTCTTAGCAGCTGCCAGAGCGCCATCAGCAGCGCCCTTAGCGTCGTAGTTTGCAGCCAGACCATCTGCATAAGCCTTAGCGTCCTTGAGAGCCTTGGCGATAGAGCCGTCGACATCTTCGCCGCCGTTTACAGTCTCCATCTTGGTCTCAAGAGTAGCGACGCGGGCAACAGCTGCAGTCAGATCAGCAGCTTTTGCGTAGTCGCCGATCTTCAGAGCGTCGATAGCTGCGGTAACGTATGCAACAACGGTAGCCGGTTCATCGGTGCCGCCGATACCCTTAACGATAGCCTCCAGAGCCTTGATAGCGGAGTTCATGGAAGCAGCGTCGGTCTTGTGACCGGAAATCCAATCAGCGATCTCCTTCAGGGTGTCGAAAGAGGAGTCAGCGCCGTCAACAATCTTTGCAACCTCCTCAGCTGCGATTGCGCGAGCAGACTTGGAAGCGTCCTCGCCAACCAGAGTAGAAGCCTGAGCAGCAGCGTCGTTGATCTTCTTCTTCAGAGCGTCGCCGAGCTCAGTCTCGGTTACCTCGTCCTTCTTAGCCAGTGCACCCAGAGCGCCGATGCCGCCGGTAACGAGGTTGTCAACGTAGTCCTTTACAGCCTTAGCGGTTGCAACCTGCTCGTCGGTTACGCCAGCCTCAATCTTGGTAACGGTCGGCTTGATGACAGTCTTCCATGCAGAACCGTCGTAAACCTCACCGAGACCGGAGGGCAGAATGTACAGAACGCCCTGTGCCGGAGCAGTCTCACGCTTCGGGACGAAGCGCACCGGCTCAGTGTACAGCTTGTCACCGAAATACAGCTCGCGAGAGTCGGTGGTCAGATAGAATGCCTGCTCACGGACTGCAGGGAGGTTAGCTTTAAGACCGCAGTATACAAGTTTAGTTGCCATAATGTTTTCTTCCTTTCTTGCCGCGTTTTAGCGGCCATCATGATGTGAAAAGTGTGAAAATATAAGAAAAGGGCGGCCGAGCCACCCAGTTCTACGATTAGAAACCGTCGACGTCAACAAGATCGTCGGCGGAAGTGATCCCCTGTCCGCGGGGAATTCCGAGGTTCAGAACATAGTTCGGCGCTTCTCCGGTAATGGTCGCAGTCGCTTGCTGATCGGGGCCAAGTGTCTCAACCGAGCCGATCGCAAGATATGCAGACTGTCCGATTTCTCCATCCGCGCCGCGGGGGATGCTGATAACCAGATGAGGGTTCTCCGGGTCGCCTCTTACAGAAACGGTCGGCGCGTCCTCGGGCTCGAGAGATTTAACCTCAAACGAGAGATTTGGCGTCGCGCCAGTGTCGCCTTTTGCACCCTGCGGGATAGAAAACTTCAGCTTTGCTTCATTTGCGGTGCCGACGTTTTCAACAACAGCAGGGGAGTCGGGCGCTACGGTTTCCGTGGAGTCGATCTCAATGGTTGCAGCTTTGCCTTCAGGTCCAATGACCTTGCCAAGAATAATTTTTGCCATGCTCGTTCACCTCCTCAAATATCGGCTACCAAGTAGCCATCTTCATTTATGGAAAGAGCTGGGGCTTCTGTGCCATCCGCATAGTGCAACTCGAGGTAGCCGTCAGCGTTTACTTCAAAACCATACAAGCCTTCATGCGCTACGACGTCGCCAGGATCGCCCTTTTTGCCCTTTGGAATATGAAAATCAAGGCGGACGCTACCGTCTTCCTGCACGACCTTTTCGACAGAGGCTTCCTCATCAGGTTCTACTGACTCTGCTGTCGCGCTCATGTTCTCGATGGCGTTCTTCGCCTTTTCAGCGTCGGCGCCCGTCTTTTTAACCTGCTCGAAGGTCTCGTTGACGCGCTGTTCGATCTGAGTAAATTCAGACGGGACTTCCGGCCACTGAGCTTCTCCGGCTATTGATTTTGGAATGCGGATTGTAATAAGGTTGGTATGGCGGACAGTATCGCCTTTGATGCCTCTCAGCTGGACAGAATATTTGCCGGCTTCACTGACCCATCCGCGTTCGAGAACCGCGCCGATCAACTTCTTTTCCGGGGTCTCAGGTGTTTCCGATGGATCTGGCGTTTCTTCAGTATCGCCAGTACCGTCAGCACCGCTAGTATTGTTAGAACCTGCAGTCGGTTGATCCTCGACTGTGCCAACCTCTTCATCCTCAATCGGTTCCATCAGAACGATGTTGAAATTATCGCCGCACTGGATGAGCATGTGCCAGATGTAGCCGTCAGGCAGGTCTCCTGTTACCAGAAGCGAGCGAGAGAGATGATCGTACTGCTGAGCAATCGTTCCGACAGGCTTATCCAAATACCAATCATCAAAAGTGAAAACAGAAGAGTAATACTCCATAGTTATGCCTCCTCTCCACATTCACGAACGCGCAGCTTTTCCATCGCAGGCTGAACAACGGTGTGCATGTAGCCGTCGCCGCCAGCTTCTTCATAGTCGCGGAAGAGCCCCCAGAACGCCTCGGCCTCCATGTGAGTCCACGACAAGCTGGGATTCATGTTTGAGTTGGTATAATAACGGTAGCTTTGCAGTAAGCGATCACGAAGCTTATTACATTCGCGCCGCCTATTTGTTTCTTCCATTGTCTCAAGTCGCGCTTCGTAGCGCTCCATGCTTTCGCGAATGACTTGAATTTCCTGCTCGAGCGATTGCTGTATGGCAATACTCTACGCTCGATATTCAGGATATTTGTGAACCGCGTCCAAAGCCTCGTTGATTTTCTGGTCACGGTTCTTTTCGGCCTCATATCGGCCGATGAGGTACTCTCTGATCTTTTTGTAGACCATATAAAGAAAAACGCCGGCGAGCACAAAACCGACAACGGTAGAAAGGGTGACTTGGCCGAAAAGCTCAAGAAACTAATTAAGGCCGGTCATTGTTCATCACTAAGTCTCCTTTCTGTTGAAATTGGTTGACGTATTAGTTGTTCTATTGTATAATTTATACAAAGAACGGAGGCGATTTCGTGACAGAAGACGAAACACCTATTAAGCTGTGTAAAATGTGGAGCCAGATGGGCTCAGATTGCTATGAAATTCTAGATATGCTTCGAAAGCAGTCGCACGAAGAGATGGGCATAAGCGATCTCTGTGATATTCCAATCGGCGCAGCATACGAATATCTGCACGTGAAGCATCATTTGGAGCTGAAAGATTGTGCCAGACTTGCCAGTGAATTAACAGGCATATATATCTGGAGGAAACACAAAATCATCTACAATTTTGATAAGACCCTCGCAGAAGAACTGTTCGCGCAGGCCGATGAGATCCGGAACGATTATCAGCTTCCGACGGATGTGTTATTGCATCCGCCATACCCTTGTGTCTGCATACAGCTCGACATTGATCTTCTAGATGGACTGCCTTATCGCAGCTTCCTCGCGTGGATTGAAGAGGACGCGAACACCCATGTAAGAGAGTTCCGTATCCAACCTTTCTTTCCAGATATGGACGGCACAAATTCGTATGTCTTGGAGCTTACGAAGCCAACATTGGGTGAGTGCATCCACGATACAATCGCAACGGCCGCCAAGTATCACGATATGTATAAGTTCGTACTGAATGACGAGAAGTTCGATCTCAGCATTGATATTGTTCTGCGAGCTATGCAGTTGTACCTTTATATCTGTAGCGATCAAGCGGATGTTCGAGAGAACCTCGAGCAGAGAAAAATCTATCGTCCGCGTCCAAGCGGCCAGCCGATCAAGGATAAGTTCCGCGAGCTCGAGATAAAGGACGTCGGTGTCTTCGTTGGATACACACTTCGCCGAGCAAAAGCAGAAGCCGTTAAGGCATATCGTGCGGCCGATGAGCCGAAGCAGGGAAGCCATAAGAGACCGCATACTCGCCGCGGCCATTGGCATCATTACTGGACGGGCTCGAAGAGCGATCCTGAACAGAGAAAGCTGATCCTGAAGTGGACTCATCCGATGCTTATCGGTGCACCAACAGACAATGTAACAACGATAAATGTAAAGGAGTAAGGAATTGAGAAAAGTCACGTTAATAACTTTGGGGCTACTTACAGCAACAATTCTTGTTGGGTGTGGCGATACTAGCGCTAAAGATCTGACAGAAGAAGTTCAGACCTCATACAACCAAGCTATTCAAGAATCCGAAGTCGCCAATGAAGGAAAGTCATTGGGAGACTTTATCGATCAGGCACATAGTTACAGTGAGTTAAGGATCAAATTAAATACTCTGGATAAAAATTTAACTGAAACGCCAGAAAACGATTATAGTTCTCAGTATGAAGAATACTTTGGCTGCAAACCCGAAAATGCTGACGAAGCAAAACAATGGACAGAGGATGCGTTAGATTTAATAGTAGCCGACGATCGAGATTTATTATCTCCTTTTGCTCGAAAGATGAAAGACGCGGAATCTATTACAAATAAAGATTTCGGGGAACAAAAAATTTCATTTTCTGTTGAAGATACATCTCTCCTACTAAACGAACTGCATCTATCAGCTAGTTCATTCGGCAAAATTCTCGCGATGACGGATATCTACGCTTCCAAGATTGACTTCTCCGAAACAGGGTTTGACTTCTCTTGGGATGGAGAAGGAGGAGTGTTTGAGGTTAAGTACATTCCCTACCCGGCGTATTGGAATGATTTCGTTGAACGGCTCAACTCTTGTATTGATAATTACAATACAACCACAGATCAAATCGGAACTCAGTATTTATCTGCTCTTAATACATTAGATGCAGATGCTATAACGCTCGTCGAAGGAACAAAGACCTATACCGTTGACATTAACACCTCTGGGAATTACCAAGAACTTTTTACTGTAGATTTCAATGATGATTTTACAGACTGGACGTTTATGCAGATATGTTGCAATCTCTGGGACGCTTCCAATAATGGTGACCAGAGTACATTGCTAGACAGTTACTTCCATTCTTTCGTCTATGCACGAGCAATGATGTATGCTTTACAGCCGAACATTTCTTTCGATCAAGCAAAGGAACAAGCCGCGAAAATAATTGACCGGCTAAGTTCTTCGGCAGGTGCATCTACTTACGATGTAGATATCGACGGCATACACTATAATTATACCGTTTCTAATGGCCCGAGAGCTGCAATTTCTATCACACGCAGCAAGTGAAAATTAGAGTAAAAGCACCCTTGTTAAAGGGTGCTTTTATTTGCATATTTTGCCTTTAAGTAGGCTTCGGTGATCTCATATTGACGTTGAAGTTCGCACAGGTGAGCTTGAAGACGACGGAAGGAGTAACTGGGGATTTCGTCGATGATAAAAGCATTCCCTCCCGTACCGGTCACCTTCTGACCTTTTGCATAAGCAATAGAGCCAGACTGCATGTCAGATGCAACAACAGTTGCGTCGTTCGTATCCACATCGAGCTTGCGGATATCAAGGGATTTGACAGGGCTAATGCCTAGATAACATTTCAATTTAGATCACCTCTTTTCTATGTCTAAGAATCAAATGAATCTTTAAACTTACTATTGCCATAGCAAACTGAATACCAATCTTTACTAGCCGGCATCGTAGCCTGAACCCAGTTGATACCATCAGTAGAGTAAACAGCGATATTGCTGTCACGAGCCACAGCTACAAACTTGCCATTACCATAGCAAACCGAGTACCAGCTGTCACTAGCCGGCAGTGTAGCCTGAGTCCAGTTCATACCATCCGTAGAGTAAGCCGCAATATTGCTGCTATTAGCCACAGCCACAAACTTACCATTACCGTAGCAAACCGAAAACCACTTTGCGCTAGCCGGCATCGTAATCTGAATCATATTCGGTATCCATTCACTCTGATACACCAGCCTAGCCACGCCATTGACGCCGATGTAAGCCTTCTTGACCTTTCTCGCCACGCCATTGACACCGATATACATCTACTTAACATTGTGAGCGACGCCGTTCACGCCGACATAACTTTTTTTAGACATGAGCCCACCTCATTCGTAGACGAAGTACAGCTTACCGGTTTCAAGCGCGCTACTGCCAGCAGCAAGATCGTTGGTGCTAGAGACAATGTCATTTGCCGTTATGTGCTTTTTCCAGCTCTCGGACCATCCGGAAGCATTACCTGATCGGGTATACATCGGTCCTGAATTCTGCGAATGCCAAATCTGAAAGATATCAGACCCATATACATAATTTACAAGAAAACCATAAGTAGCTGGCTGATCGATTAAATGAGAAGCAGCACTATACCACACATAGCCAGAGCCAATATTCGACCAAGCTGCGGTGGTGTCATCAACTGTAGACGCAATTAAATTCTCGCCTAAATAGGCAACTTCCTGAAAATTTGGCACCCATGTATCGGGGCGAGCTCCAACCTAAGCAGCAGTTACGCTATGTGGGTTATTTTTATTATCTACGTGGGCATTCAGTTTACCCCCCCCCACAGGGGTGTTGTTCATAACCATATAAACCTCCTTATTGTTTTACAGCGTTGATTTGTAGCCAAGCGAGAAAATCGCCAGTCGGCGGTTCGAGAAAGGTCACGGTACGGTATGCATCGTCTTTCCACCGGTTGTAATAAACATTATAAACCAATGTTTGATCATAATACATTGCATATGATATCTGATCTCGTATTCGAATTTTTTCAACACTTATTTTGCTAAAAGTCTTTCCGTTAGACCTGAAAGAAATTGATACGTCGTTGAGCCTGGATGAGACCTCTTCATTAAGTATCCAAACTTCTTCTTTTGTTTTTAACCTTGGCAAATTGTAAATCATACAATTACCTCACGAAAACTGAACTGGCGTGATAGTCACGAAAACTTGAATATCTGCCGTCGGCACCGTCTCCGCTGTAAACGTCAGCGTTCCTGCACCCTGTCCGGTGCAGAGAATTCCAGCGTCGTTGTACGCAGACATAGAACCCGCCGCAGGCATCGGCAGAATCTGCTGTACGGTCTCGTCGGCGACAATGTCCGCGCAGCTCACCGTTTGAGTTTTAGCAGAGCTGTTCCAACCAGAAGCGGAAAGAGTTACTTTGTGGGCTTTGGTACGCAGAGAGGAAACAACGTCTGTCACGTATTTCTTGGTGGTGATAGCTTCGTCATATTCATCGATATTACCAGACTGATAAAGCAAAGCAATACCATCTTGACCAGCAATATGGATTTGGGAGTGAGCGTAAAATTCTCCTGTTTCTTGGTCATATCCATAACAAGCTTGCATGTCCGCGTTATTATCAAGGGAAATGTTCGAAAACATATCGCTTCTAAAGCCCTCTGCATTCATAAGGTATAACGAACTAACTTGACCATTTCCTTCTATTGAAAGATAGACTGTGCCATCTTCATTTGAAAGCACCGGGAAGCTATTCTTTTTTGGGACAAGAATACTATTTTTCATAGTTCCGCCACTCAGCGGCAGATATTTTGCAAATTCGTCCTTGTGAGCATTCTCATCAGTCAGATGCGCATCGATAACGGCAGCGCCGTCAGCACTATAGATCATTACGCATCCTCCTCAAATGGCTGGCCGGTGATCTCGGAAAACTCCTCTTTGGAGATGACGCCAGCCGCCACATCTTCCTTTGCCAAAGTGAGCACATCGTTCTTTACACTCGCTGGCACGGCGCTGAACTTGCGTGCTCCGCGCTTAATACTGCGCCAGTAGCTGTATGCGATTGCTTTTACCATTTATATTCTCCTCACTTTCCGATGAGTTCATAGATTTCAAGCAGGGCATCGTCCTGCTGTGCGTTAATTTCATCCTGTTTCTGCTGAGCTTCATACAGGCTGATTGCGGTTTCATCCGCAGTTGCGAGCTGTTCCTCAAGAGAGGTGACTCGCTCAGTAGTGGTCGGAGCCGGCTTCGGCAGTTTCGCCTTATCCGCCTCGATTTCCTCCGCTGTGCGCTCTACGACCTTGCCGTCTACGAGCTTATAGCGCAGAACCGCGCCGTCGTAGAGCGGCTTATCGAGATAATGGCTCTGCGCGAGCGAAAATCTATCGCCATAGCCTTCATCAATTTTCGTCCATCCGGCGAGATCTGTCGGGAGGGAATACTCTCCCTCAAGCCGCAGCACACGACCGGTCTCGTCCGTCTGGACGTATACACGGGATTTTGGGATTTGCATAGTGTCACCTCCTTATAGGTCGGCGGAAATCAGATAGTTCATACTGTCAAGGAATAAGATGTCCGTGTTAGGATTTTGTGAAAGCTGAATAGCAACTCCGCCGTACTTATTCCAAGTGTAGACGTTTGCAATTGTTGCCACATTATTATCTGTCATGTTTTTAACGTTTTTTCCAATTAGATTGGTAAGCGAAACAGGCGTGGAGCGCATTTCCTCAAAACTTTGCAGAGTGTACGCATAATAAGTACCATTAACTGAACATACATCAAGTCTGTGCGGTATCGGTCTGCAATACCTCTGGCACCTCCGCAGCTGCTCCCCGAAATCAGGGATTTCGTTAAGCACCCAAACGCCGTTTTCCTTGTGTGCAAGGGTCTGGGTGTCACCGAGTTCGAGCTTGATAGCGATGATGATAGCAGAGTTATCTGTTGAACCAGTAAAACCGAAATTGAATCTATTCGCTGTGGCAGCCGAAAACGTAACGCTGAGAATACCGCTTGCATCTTTGCTTTCTGTTTGGGCGATGTCGCCATCCGTGCGATTTCCGGTAAGCAGGCGTAGCGGATCAGAACCCGTTCTATCTTTGTAAAGTAAAGACAGCGTATATGTCACATTCGGTAAAGTGTTTTCGAAGTATTGCTGCACATCCCATTTGCCGCCAATTTTTATACCGCCGTCAACAACGCTAAGCGGCGTTTCGTATTGCGTCCACCATCGGTCAATCGAGTATGTAGCGTTACCCGCATACTCCGTCTGCCCCCTCTGGTTCACTGGTCTGCCGAAGTACCAGTTGTCCAGCAAATTCGGGTTTGTGCGGTATTTTACCGCGCCAGAAATCGGAGTGGAGTCAGTGGTCGAGACCGCGATGTTCTCGCCGGTCAGAGTGCGGTCAGCAGAGAGGTCAAGATCGTTGATCTTGCGGGTCTTGGGGACAACCTATTCAACAGCATTCGACAATTCAGTCGTCGTCGCCGCTCCGATCTGAGCAGCGGTAACACCATGAGGATTATTCTGATTCCCCGTGTGTGCAGTCAGATCTTCTGCTGAAGCCGCGCCGAGCTGTTCCTTTGTAACCCCATGTGGATTATTCTTGTCGGCAATGTGAACAGACAAATCATCCGCCGATGCAGCCTCAATCTTTGCTCTCATCTCTGCCGGAGTAATATCCCCGAACGGATACTCCTTAGAGATGTCCCACGTTACGTCAAGCTGATATGCGGTCTGAGTAATATTAACGTAAACCGAAATATCTTCAGTCGGGACAGTCGAACAGGTGAAATTCAGTGAATTTTCACCCTGCGAAACACATCTTACAGCAGCAGCGCCCCAAACAGACTCATCCTTGCTCGCAGGCATAACGATAATCTGCTGCTTAGCTTCGTCGGCCGCAACACCCTTGCAGGTTACAGTCTGAGCTTTGTCAGTCCAGCCGGCTGCCGTCAGGGTAACAGTTCGCGTGATGGTTCGCGCCGCGTCTGTGTATTCCTTCTGTTTATCAAATTGTTCTTTATGCGCTTCCGCGCTTTTGTTATGCTCTCCGATAAGCTGTTCGATTTCATCGGTATTGCCGCCCATCGGAAAGTTCGAAATAATAGGCATTTTGTTCCTCCTTATCCCAGAATCGTAACCACGGCGGGGATGTCCACCGCAGGCTTCTTCCCGTCGCAGTTCAGAATAAGCGTGTTCTCAGACTGCGAAGCAATGGAAATCATAGCGTTGCGAACAGAAACACGCTGTTCACTGGTTGCACCGCTTGCAATCGAAATGGAACCGTTCGCATCAGCCGTCAGCCCCTCGACAGTAATAGTCTGAAGATATGGCACGGCCTCGCCAGTCCAGCCAGAAGCAAGGAGCGTGATCTCGATTGTCCTACTACGCTCAGCTTTCTCCGAAAGGGCAGTGTCGATTTTTGTCATATTTGAATTGGCCTCGGACGCCATCTTTTCACGCCATTCCTTGAACTTTGTGGTCGAGTCGTCCGTGACATACAGGCCATAATTTGAAGTTTGGTTCATTTCACACCGCCTTTCAAATAGTTACGTAGTCAACGTCATCGAGCATCATGTCATCAAAAGTGGCCACATCGAGGTCATCCATTTCCTGCAGAAGACGATAGCGGCGAATGATCGCCTGAGCCGTTGCACTGAATACAATCGGATTGATGAACGTCTGAAGGTTGCAGATTTTCTTAAACTGCTCGCTGACTTCAATGATAATCCGGCCGTCGACCTGTCCTCTCTTTTCGAGCCGAGGAGTTTCTGTGATATTCGACCGTAGCTCAATCTCATTCTGGACAGCTCCGAGAGATGTATGCTCCTCAATATCCAACAGGGAAGCGTTAACAGCCATTTCTGTTTCTGCTTCAGCAAAAATGTCGTAAAACAAGCTGAGAACCTCAGAATTGAATTCTAGAGTTGACTCTGCTCCGACATGATACGTGAGCAAGAATTCCAGCGGCAGATTGGTAATCTCGACCGAAACTTCTGGTTGCAGGAAGGTCTGCTTGATCGTATCGACATCAGAAACAGAAAACTCTAAAAGGTTGGTCGCCGAGCCCAGCGAATAACGCAGTTCTGTCTCGAGCGGGAGCACAGAAAATACAATCGTGTCGTCGGCTTTCATAAAACCGGTCGCGTGAAGCTCGGTTGTACCGCACGAAATAAGAACGGCATCCTGCACCAGATCAATATCTTTGGTCGCGCTAAAGTCGGCGCGGCTGTCAATTACAAGCGCAGACTCGCCACGCTCCATGATGTTTCGAATGATCTGATCAATCTCTGAATGAACAACCATGCCTTCGTCAACCTTGAAGAAGCCGCGCAGATAGGTATCTTCGATATGACTGTCTACGATGATTGCGTCGTATGCTTCGATGATTTCGCGGAAGGGGATAGAGGATATGTTGAGATTGCACTCGGTAAGCCGCGACCTCGTCATTAGATTGATGTCAATCGTTCGGTCGCGCCTGAGATAAAGTTTGTAATCCTTCATGTTGTTCCCCTTATCTTACAGTTAGGCGGGGTTCTGAACCGACAGCTTGAGATAATTCTCCTTAATGGTCATAATGGTCGCCGTCTCTACGGTACGCGGAGTAGTCAGCTCACCATACATCAGCAGGTTGCCGGTGTTGGCTTCGGCTGCATCGAAGATAACAAAGTGCGTAACCGTACCCCAGTTGTTAGTGGACTCCTCGAAGTTAACGGCCTGCTGGTTGGTAACGAGACCATCCGTTGGTGCGCTCAGAGTAGTCAGCTCAACACGAGCATAGCCTGCATCCGTAGCAGGCTCCGTTACGTTCTGGCCGTCCAGATCCGGAGCAGTCGTACTCAGACCGAGGTAATACTTTGCCGGAATTGCCGGCTCCTCTTTACTGCGGAAAACGTTGCCCGCGACGATGTTCAAGAAATACTTAGTATTCGTAAGAATTCCCCTTTCTTAAATAATAGTTTTGTCAATGTTTTGCGTTACGTACAATATACCTTGATAAGGGATGTCAACGTCACCGTGATCACCCTTAATGGTAACTTGATAAATGAATTTGCCGACCATGTCGACTGTGTCGGATGGCTCCAGCTCCACGCGAAGAATGTTGTCCGTCGCGTCAACTGGGCTCTCGGTGATCGTCATGGTTTTGCTGAGCAGAGGAAGGGAGCGGTCGAGGTATTCCACAATAGAAAAATACCCGACACAGCCACTCATGCTCAGCGGCCGGCCGTTGTTTTCAAAGTACGTGTGAAACGCAAGTTCCTGTGTCGAGCCGCCTACAAATGAGACGGTCGGCAGCTTATATGGTGACTCAAGACAGTTAGACATGTGTTCACCGCCTTTCTGACCGCTTAGTCAGCGGCCTGCTCGCTTGCGTCATGTTCAGCCTATGAAAGTACCGCCACAAGATTGCGGCAGGTCTGAAGCGCGTCAGCCATACGAAGTACATCGTCGCCCCGAACAGAAATCTCGGCAAGCTTGTTATGGATGAGCGCAATATTCGAAATGATTTCCTGAGAGTTCATTCTCTAGTTCTCCTTATAGGTTTTTAATTGCGGCATTGATGGTATTGGTAATTGTGGTAAAGTAAGTCGCCTTAACTTTGTCCCCTTTGGAAACAGCGTTAATCCCGCTATCTCTTACAGCTTTTAAGTTGTTGCGCAGAGAATTAAAACGAACAGCTGTTAATTTCTGGCCAGCTCGGCTCATAGTTGTTGAGCCAAAATCAGCATAATAATCATCCCATGAGGAATAACCTGCTGCCTATCTGAGTTCTGAGATTTTTTCACACAGATCGTTCCACACAAGATACGAAAAATCTGTTGTGGGGCCACGACTTGTTAACGCTTTTAGAGAGTTGGTTGTCAAATATGCTTTCCCATTTGTGTAACTCCCATTTGAAATATCCCAGTTCCACGGTTCGATTTGTATCGGCTCTTCCTCGGTGGTAATACTCTTTGTGAGTGTTACAGGCTTATACCCGGAATGATCAGTAAATTCAATAACTGCCTTAACAGTATATCTTTTCCCGGCTCTCAACCCTGTGAAAGAATAATCGCCTCCGCGGCTTGCATTTGCAGGAAGGTCATCGCCATACCCATCAAGGCTACCATTCAGATACCAAGCTACTGTTCTGTCCGAGAACTGATATCCCGTATCTAAGCCTGAGATGTATACGTCGAACCCATCAGTGTAAATATCACTAACAGAAATTTTAGCCACAGACGATCACCCCTTAACCAAACGTAGCGGTAGTTGTCATACTGAATAAATTCTGATTAGTCGAGCCTCTCTGAATATACACGCCGCCATCGGCAACATAAAGAGAAGTATCATCGCTTCCTTGTAGACGAACACCGGCGCTGGTAACAATCACATAAGGTTCTGTCATTGTTCCGCTCCTACATCCAGAGCTAAGAGCAACACCGTAGGTCGTGTTTCCATCGGCATCTGTGCCTTGCATAGCGCCCATATAGCCGGTTACGCTGCTTCCATCCTTCGTCTGAAAGTATCCATTAACAGTAATATTGTTGCCTTCAATGTTTGGAGACTTGATGGTAGTACCGCTGATAAAGGTTCCAGTCACACCTGAAATAGTCTGTCCGTTTGCCAGCTTTTTGACGTTGCTTCTTGCTGTATCTGCATCATCTTGTGCGTCTGAAGCGGCGTCCGCCGCAGAATTCGCGGTGCTTTGTGCATTATTGATTCTCTGATCGATCTCGTCCGTACCGGTTACGGCTCCCCAGCTGATATTGCCACTTTTAATCACGACGTTACCATTTGAGTCGACCTTAAAGTTTCCGTTACCGATATCCAGACTAACACCCTTTAGAGCTCCTCCAGCTTGTGGATCAGCTTCCAGAGTGCCAGAGATTTTACCGCCTTGAATATTCGACGCATAAATCGTGCCAGCACTTACAGTTCCTGAAAACGTACCTTTAGCACCCTTCAGCTCACCGCTGAACTCGCCATCAGTTGCGTAAACCGTACCATTGAACACGCCGTTGTCAGCGTAAACATTGCCTCGGAAATATGCGCGGCCAGTCGTCGCGTCGATGTAGAAGTTCGTGTTCTTCGGGATCTTCAGGTCTTTAATCCCCGCAGAATCGTCAAAAATGATGTTGCCGTCCTCGTCAATGAACGATGGTTTGACAGTCGTGCCATCGGTGGTGTACAGTTCGCCGGAACCTGCCGCGATGCCGTACTCTGGATGGATAAAGAACTTGCCACCCTTATCGCTTGCCAGAACGAATTGAGAATTGTAAAGCCACGCGCCGGTGCTGTCCAGTTTGAACTGCATGATGCCATGGTCGTTCGGGGCCTCGATGATAAGATTGTTGCCGATAAGCAGTTTGCCGCCAAGGATGTCTGTATTGATACCCCAGTATTCGCCAAGACCTTCCGTAGCAAAGCGGCCGATCGCGACCTTTGCAGTCTTGAAGCCGTCGTCCGACATACAGATCATGCTGTCAACGATACGAATTTGATATTTCGAGTCTCCGCCGATGTGAAGCCCCGCGCCGTCGATACGGACAGATTGGTTCTTCGCACCCAGAATGGTATTGGCCGCGGCGTCCAAAGAACTATTCATAAACTCGGATACCTTTGACGCCTGATTGGAAGTCTGATTGTAAATGAACTTCGCAGCGTCAAAGCTTCGGCTCGAAGAATAGCTCTGCTCAATCATCTTCTTCAGCGTCTGAACACTGTCGTGTCGCTTAAAGCGGTTTGAAAAGGTGAGAGACAGTTTCTCGCGATCCTCGAAGTCGAGCTCGAACTCAATCAGAACAGGCGTGATAACCTCATCGTTATGCAGGCGCAGATAAATACCTTTGCCGAGCTCCAGTTCCTTTCGGAATGGCTGGAACTCCTATGCAAAGATGAAGTTGCCAGAGTCTACGCTGAACTCGTAAGTCGGCGTCGCGACTTCGGAAAGTGTCTCGACTGCATGGTCGTAAAGCTCCATCTGAACAGAATATTTCTGATAATCTGAGACGTTCGTGGTCATGTAGCAAGAGGCATCCGGCAGAGTAAAGGACAGGGAAGTGCCTTCACGCGTTGTAACCTCCTGATCGACCACATCATGAACATCTGTCACGAGATTAGAAAACTGGCCGGAGATCGTGATAAGACCGCTCGGATTTGTTTTGTCGCCGACCTTGATCGTTCCGCAGTAAAGACTGAGCATACAGGTGTTGTCCGGCTTGCACTCGAGCGTGCCGCGGATGATATCTGCGGTCAGTTCGGATGCGGTCGTCAAAGTTACTTTGCCCTCGGCAATCGTGTACATAGTCTTGTTGACCTCAGAGAAGTCCACGCGAGCTAGTTTGGAGTTAGAGATAGACAACTTAGAATCCTTCAGAACCGTCGTATTACCAGAGATGGCCGCGTCAACATCGGAGGCGACAAAAGTCTCGTCAGACAAATCCTGCTCGATGAAGTAATGTTGGAGTGTTGCGTATTCCTCTGCGGTAAACACATTGGTCAGCTTTAGTTCCTCGTTTATTGCTTTAATCTGAGCAGGGTAGGAACCTTCTTTGTCAGCGTCGAGTTCATCTTTAATCTCAGCAATAACAGATTCCTGCGCTTTGATCTCCGTCTTTTTCTTATCCAGAGAGGCGTTGATTTCGTCAAGCTTCGCTTGCTGTTCCTTCTTACCGTTATCGGTTACTTCAAGCGCGAGTGCCTGAACTGTTACTGACTGCTGGTTCGTAAGGTCGTCTTTTTCTCCATTCAAATCAGTGAGCTTTGCCTGTTCTGTTAAAAGACGAGCGGTCGCCGAAGCCTGCATGCCGACAAGACCTTTGTAGTATTCCTGCCGGTTCAGTACGCTCTTCTGCCATTCCTTCCACTTTGCGGCCAGTTCTGGTTCGATGTCGCCGTTCTCGATAAAGTAGGAGATATCGTAAATCCAGTTTGTGCCGATTGGGTTAACCGCACGGATATCAAGATCATCCGCGCCGGTCGGGTTCATAGCAGTTACAAGCTCGTCGGTGAGTTCGTCAACTGAAAGCTCCTCAACCAGATTGTCAAATCCGAGATAAATCGGAAGAGTGGAGACCTCGTCGTCCGCGTCGTATGCACTAATCGTCAGCTTGTACGGGTCGAACACGACAACGCAGCGATAGGTTTCCATCGCATTATTATAAAGAAAGGTCAGCACATAGTCGTCGTACTGGTCGAAGGTGCGATATCGCCCAATTAGAGATGGAGCAACATATCCAACAGACCAGCCCGGGCAGACTTCAAGAGCTCGGCCGAGCACCGTATCGTCTGGGTCGGCCGGATTCCAGAAGTTAAACGTGCCTTCCTCCAGAAAGAATTTCTTTCCCTCAAGCTCTTTCTCGATAGAGTATCCAGTGACCGATTTGATTTCCTCTAATCCGTCGCCTTTGATAGATGGTTTCATAAGTTGGAAAACACCATAGTTCTCGGTTCGGATAATCTTGTGGCCGACGACCTGATCGTAAAATGGTGTCGGGATCCCATCAGAAGAAGAGGGGAGATCGAACGAGATTTCGCTTGGTTCGCTAAACTTAACGTCAATCGTGAGGTTGATAGCGTTCGGTATGATGCCGATGGTTCGCCTGTCCTTCGTCTGAAGAAGCAGGTTTGGAACTTCTGGCCGGCCGAATTTGTCGAACTGATTTTTCTTGTAATCGAGATACATTCCAGCCCCTCCTTACGCACCGACGTTATAAAGCATGCGGCCACTGATCGTCAGCGTCGCGTTGCCTGTGATTTTGAGATGATTTGCGCCGCGTACCAGTCGGAAGAAGTTCATGTTGAACTTGTCGTAGAGGTTCGCGCCGCCTTTCTCCGTGATGATACCACCCTCGTTGTTTATTGTGATTTCACAACCCGCAGCAGGGAGGCCAGTGAACTTAAACTCACGACCGTTATCGTCCTCGTTGACAATAGAGAAATCGGTCAGGCCACTGTTCACGGTAATCTTCAACTCGGGACGGAGATATTCCCGAACAGAAGAGAAGTTGCGGAAAACAACGTCTTTCGAACCGTTGATCGCATATTCTTCGCGGAATGTGTGCCCATAAGCATACGGACAGTCGCAGGTGATTGTCGCCTCAAATGCGTGCGGAACCCAACCAACAGTAAGCGGCTTGAGTTCAGTCACGAGACAGCGGAACATATACGGCTCCATATCCGGCTGATCAAACGAGAGCCACTGATAGTCTTGATAGCCTGTCAGCCAGAGCTGAATTTCCTGCAGATCAAAACGATCGAGAGGTTCGTCCGTCCCAAAGACAAGGTTGAATTCGAGCGGTTCCTCGTGATAGTTCACGCCTTGATGGATTGGCTTGATACGGTTGACCGTGCGCGATTCGACAATTTTTCCTTCAGAACCAAAGGAGTTGTCTTCGTTTTCGTTGTTCCCGAAATCGCAGACGTAAAGGCCATACTGAGATGACGAGACGCCCGCGAACGTAAATTCATAGGTGTTAAACAGGGTTCACACCTCCTATATGGAAGGCGCGACGTTTTCACGCCGCGCCGGGTAATTGTTATTTCTTGAGTTTGAGTACATCGATGATTTCGTTAACCATGCGGCGGTTGATGGCTTCATGCTGCTTGAGCGTGTCGCCCTTCTCGCCGTTGATGATCGTGTCGCCGAAGCTGATGTTCACGGCCTGATTGTTCGTCGTGGTCGGCACAGCATCTCTGTTGTAACCGGCCTTGATACCATCCAGAACGTGAGCAGAAGGGGAGATGAACTTCGAGTTGATGCCGGTCGTGATGGCAGAAGCGATGCGCATCAGAGAGTCGAGAGACTTCTGCTTCTTCGCATCGAGCACGATTTCGCCCTTCTGAAGAGTAGCTATCATCTCGTCCTGACGCAGGGTAGAGAAATCTCCAACAACGCCGCCGGTATGGAGCTTACCGAGATACTTGTCGTAGAGGTTTGTCCCATCTGGAAGCTCCCAGACACCAGTTTTCTTGTTGTAGTTTACATCAAGATGATACTTTCTGTTCAATATATCAGAATATTCGTGATTTTTCTTATTCAGAGCATCTTTCTGATCATCCGTCGCACTAGACCAAGCTTGACTGTTGTCGTACATCTTCTTGACAATTCCGTCCTTAATATCGGTATCGTAGTTATTCTTGTTACCGACAACATTGGAACTGCTGCTAGAAGTCGAATTGGAACCACTCGAACCAATGGCGTCAAGAGCGGTGAGGTAATCGCCGTATTTCTCGGCAGCTTTAAGAGCTTTATCCCAAGAACTCTCGAGTTCCTTCGTCAAATGCGAACCGTACTCCTCGTTCCACGATTTGAGCGTATCAAAGAGCGTATTCCAATTTTCTTTGATGTACTTCCGAGCTGCGTCATCGAGACGCTGTGCAGATTGGATAGACTCCTGCAGCTTCTTGATCTCGGCGTCCTTCTGCTTCTCGTAAGCCTCCTGCATCTTATCCAGATTGTCAGTCTGCTTATCATAAGCTTCATCCGCTTGAGTCTGCTGCAATTCCTTTTGCGCGTCGGCGAGCTGCTCTTCGAGTTCTTTGCGCTTTGCAACGGACGAACGGCTGTCATCCAGAGCAAGAGCGTTAATCTTCTCTTGGAGCTTCGCCATCTCCTTGACCTTGTCGGCAACCTCGTCCTGATAGTCTGCTTCGTCCTTGGACGCCTGCAGACTTTCCTTCTTGAGGTCGATGATTTCGGAATACTTGTCTTTCAGCTCTTCGAGAGCGTCAACTTGACGGTCAACGTTGTCCTTGATCATCTCTTTGACATAATCGAAGAGATCGTCAACGCCTTCCTTAGCATCGTCAGTGTCAAAGCCAATACCGCTTACAACATTATCAAGAAGACTGCGGGAAGTGTTGATAACGTTAACTGCCTTCTCATATCCTTCACTCGTAAGACCGAGCATTGCAAGCTGCGCATATACAGAACCCCACTGGACTTCGGTCAGGTCGGCCGTTGCATTCAGTAGCCTGTTCAGATCTTCGATTGAATCCGTCTACAGAGCCATACGCAGACTCTCAACATATACCATCGCGGACTCGATAGCCATTTGCTCCGTCCTCGCCTTGATAACACGGTTGATCGCGTCCTCATTGATGGTCAGCAGGCCGTTTTCATCCTGCAGATAGCCAAGATACTCGGGGCCCAGCTTCATGATTTCTTGGAAGGTGTCTACAGATATGAAACCTCCGTTTGTTGAGTATTCCTTCGCCGCATCCTTGAAGGTACTCAGAACGCCTTGGATTTCGTCAACCGACTCGCTGGCCTTATCGACAATATCAGACAGATAGTCTACGACCTTCTGCTTAACGTCTTTGACGGCATCCTCGTATTCCCACCACTTGTCAGAAAGCTCGCTGACTTCATCGCTAAGGTCAGAATAACCCTGCGAACGGTAGTAGTCTGCTTCCTTGTGGATGTTCTCCTGCATTGCGCGGTAGTGCTCGATGGTCTGGTTCATGTAGTCTTCGATCGCGTCGCCGTCGATAGAAGAAGAGATGATGTCCACCGTTACCGGCTGCAGCGAGTTGATAACACGCTGAGCAGATGCCATGGCACTTGCCAGAGAACCAAAGCCGAGACCAAGATTAACAAGAGAGTTGGCCGCAGCCGTAGAAGTTTCCTTCATGATGGACTGAACACTGTTCAGCTGTTTAGTGTCAACTTTTAAGCGAACGGTTCGCTGATATGCTTTGTTAATCTTATCAGTGTCAAGTGCACGGTCGAGTTGATTTTCGAGAAGTTTGATGGCATTTTCATGTTCCGACGTAATCTTGTCGTACATGTCCTTCATCGTGTCGATGATCTTGTCTCGGGCCTCATACCTATGAATATTTAACTAATGCGTTTCCACTTCAGAGGTTCATTTGTGATAGGAGAAATACCAGCATGTGGTTTTTTTCCAGCTAGATGGTCGAGCATCCGAGCATAAGGTATATTATTTTCAGTTGCGGCAATAGATGAGTTCAGATATACTTCTCCAGTATTTATGCATACAACGCGATCTCGCTTAGCACGAGCCATTGCTTGTTGGAGTCGATCTGTTATAATGGCCTCAGCTGTGTTCTCATAGTCCTTTAAGTACATCCAAACATAAGGGGTTCCGTCTTCGCCCTTGCCACAGGAATACTGACGACCTTTACAACAAGCGGATAAATTACTGTGATCTAAACCTAATTCTTTTGCGGCGTAAGAAGCATTGTAGAAAATCTTTTTGTCATTCAATCGAATAACTTCTTTGCCTGTAAATAACCATTTTTTCGTACCTTCAGCTTGGAATAGTATCTTCTAAATATCATATTCTGATAGTTTGGAATATTCCTCAGCATAAACAAAAACCAGATTATCAGCCCCAGCTGCTGTGTGCTCTCTCACAGAACGAGAAACAGTATAATCTGGAATGTTATATTCTTTTGCTGCAGATTTAACGCTACCAAACCGTTGGCCATCGTTAATGCAGATAATCTTTCTGGCTGCAGCGGAGTTATCACCACTGTTTTGCGGAAATTTTCTACCAGTTAGAGCTTCGCTAATTTTGCGATTTCTTTCCCCCGAAAATTGAACCATAGGGGTTTGATCGCCACCAGATGTCTGGTTATATCCTCTTTTCATGGAATCATAATGCGAAATCCAAAACATTTCTCTTTCAGGTAAAAAATCAATATTACAGATCTCGAGAATGTGAAATTCAAACGAATCTTCACCGTAGATATTCCACGCCCTCTATAGATGACAATTTGGATGCCTGTTTTTTCGCAAATTGTTTCGGTGTTGCTTCCATCTCATTAAGCAATGGATGCTTTCTCCAATATAACGTTTATGGTTTTTGATATTAACAATTTCATAAATACCCGAAACATCATAGTTTTCCTTCATCACAAATTCACCTCCTTTACATATCAGTTAAATATTCGCCTTCAGCGCATTTCGCTACGATGCGCCGGTTCTTTTATGAACTCCTGCATATTTCTATGCAGAGGAGACTATATCACTACCTATAGATAGGTATCTACCACTTCGGGACGCTTGTCCCTACATTTAGTCGTTGAACCTTCCTCTGTTCGAGGCTTGGCTGCTGATTGCCCATTTGGGGGATAGCACTTAGGATTTAACCTTATGCCATCTATCTGATTTTTTCTACTTTCGTGACGGTCGCGCTTAAACGTTTCAGTTTTACGCTGTCGTTCAGATAGCTTTAGGGTTTTCCAGCAATTCAATAGATTTTGGCGCTAAAAAACGCTCTCTACGCTCTTTACGAACGCAGGTGGTAGTTGTTTCCACTGTTTTTGCATATTACGGATCCATTCAGAATCTTCTTCAGCTCCCTTAGCGCGGAATTTTTCCGCGGCCTTATGAGCTTCTTCTTGGATTTGTTTGTAATACGCGACAATCTTATATGGATCGTCTTTAGTCTCTTCGGCAATGTAAATTTTATGCTCGAGCTTTGCAATCAGCTCTTCAACTTCTTCTTTAAGCTTGTCGAGAGCTTCTTTTTCTGCGTCGGTATACTTTTTAGAAGAGCTGCTTTTAGATTTGCTTTTCTTTTTAGTAGTGCTACCCTTCCAATTATAATATTTACCGCCAGTTCCGTATTTGAGGTTGTCAAGAGCACCATTAGAGTCAGCACCATCATATGCTTGTCTCATTCCACCATGGATTAACCCAGCAGTTAGATTTGCAGGAACAATAGCATCTCCCGGTTTAGTGTCGATGACTTCCATACCATGCAGACCAACTATCTTGCTGTGCTTACCATCTCGTGAAATCCACTGTTCAGGCCCAAGCTCGCCAACAAGAGTTTTTCCGCCAGTAGTGTTCCCGCCAGAAGCATATTGAGTCATCCTGCCAACGTGTCCGGTGAAGTCCTGTCCTTTATTGCCCTTTCGACGGCTTCTTATATCGTGTTCCTTTTGAGATTTTGTCGCCGTTGCACTATAGACCGGAGCGCTCGGCACGCTTCCCATAGTAAAGTTGATAGCATACGACATATTACTGAATCGAGAATTAGCGTATGCTTTGATCTGCTCGACCGACTGCATAGCTGGTAGCGTATCAATCTGTAGACCGTATTTCTTATCGAACAAGGAAACAAGATCTTCGGTGCATTGCTGTACTTTGGAAGTTTCGCTGACAGCCTGCTCTCCATTAACGGTGAAAGTATATTTATCTCCGTTGGCCAAGGTCTTGTTGTTCATCGCTGCCAACATATTACGAGTATCAGCTTCAGTTATGGTAGTCTTTTTGATTTTACTTAACTCATCAGCTAATGCTTGAACGTTTTTGACATCGATTTGTTGCGTGCCATCCGAAAGTCTCTGGACAGTAGCAACCCCATCCCCTAAACTACTGAAATATGCCTCTACATTTTTATCATTGAAAGCACCACCAACAGCAACTGTCATAGCGTTCCATGCATTAGTATAACTTTCAATTTGTGCAGTTGTCATCTGAGAAGGATCGTAAGATGTTCCTTCTGTCATAGCCTCAAGAGACCGTTTCTGAGCTCCGGTCAAAGAATCCCAAGCTGCTTCAGTATTCTTGAGATCCCCCTGCATCTTGGAATTTGCGGTTATAGAAGCACTGTTAAGTTGCTTCACTCCATCTCCAATCATAGAGATGTCAGTCTTCGTTGGGTTGGAATAAGTAGACACCAAATCAAAGAACTGCTGCAAGGAGGCAGTTGACATTCCAAACAGGTCGGCCAATTTAGAGACATCGTGCTGAGCAACTTGAATATTGCCGTGCTGCCAGTCGACAGTCATCAAGCTATCAGCCAGTTCTTTATTGTCTTTTGAAAGCGCATTGTATTTCTTATGAAGGGTGTTAAAGCCTCCAGTCAGATCTTGTCCGACTTTATCATCATCGTTCCCCGTAAGGAAGAAGCCTTCATTTTCTTTAATCCACTTTTTAGCTTCCTTAAGATCGACAACTTTTCCAATCAAAAGATCCATCTGAGTGCGAGCATCTTCTGTGTTGATTTGTCCCTTGTTTACGGCCTTCTTAAGAGAATCGAAAACCTCGACCATGCTCTCGTGAGTTTCTGCTCCGTTAACAGGGTTCGTCGACATCTTCTGATTGTAGTCATCTAAGTCGTTACCAACAGTACGCAGGGCATCAGATTGACTTTCTAACTTCTTATTGAATTCATCAAGGAACTCCGATAAATGTCCAGATTCCTGAATTGCCTGAAGCTGCGCTGCATATCTAGCAACATTTGTTCCGGCATTCTCCATAATCGTGTAGAACGCCTGCAGTTGATTGGATGTGAGACTGTCATAATCGAAGTTAAAAAGACCTTTAACTGAAGTTTTAACGCCAGCGAGAGCTTCTTTTGCTTTTTCACTTCCAGTCGTAAAATATGCGAAAAAGTCCTGAGTAGTAGCGCCGACTGCATCGCAAGCTTCTTGGATTTCCTTAGAGGTTAATGCAACGTCACCAAATGGACCTGCAAAATGCATCTTATGTGATGTTTCTTCAGCAGTATCGCCAACATCAGCTATAATGTTTTGAATCTTTTTGCCGTCTACCATTATGCCTTTAGCATCTAAATCAAAAATATTCGTTTTAGTAGCTCCGGGCATTTTTTGAGCCATATCGACAATACCGGATAAGTATTTATCAATTGTACTCTGATTTAACGGCTCAAGTCCTTTATCTGTTTGCAGAAGTGGAGTGTAAGCTATAGGGACTTGGTTTTCACCAAATTCTCCCGAAGCTCCCCATGCTGTAGACGTTTGACCCTTCAAATCATTAACAAACTGTCCCCACTGTTCAGCGGCTTGTTTGTCAATGCTTTGCAGTTGATTTTTGTATTTACCAAGAAGTTCATCGGTCCACGTAATCGCATCTCGCTTGTTAAAGTCAATATTTCCAAAAATCCCTTTATTGACGTCATCATAAGAAACATTCCACGTTTTCATCTCATCGTGCATCTTCTTATAATAATCGTACAGTTCTTGGAATCCTTGAAGCTTTTCAGGATCAGTATTCGTGAAGGTTCCTTCTGGTACTATATTGTTAAGCCCATCATTCAGCGTGGACTGAATAGAATTTTTAAGATCATCAGTCTTCTTCTGAAAATCTTCGATACCAAATACTTTGCTAAGATCAATTTTATAATCCTGCATATTAGTAGGCAAAGCTCGGGTGATAGCAATTTGGAGCTTCGTCATAATTTGGTCGGCCTGCTTATCGTAATCCTGAACTGTGAGATTACCTCTCTGGCTCGTCAGATTATTGAATTCTGCAACCGCCTCAGAACCTGCTTCGGTGCTACTGATGACCTTCAGCATTGCCTTAGTATATTCCAAAGGTATCTGAGTGTTATCTCCGATATCACCGAATGTCGTTCCATCAATCCCGTTCATGAACTGACTCAACATATTTTGCTGGTTTTTATCGAGTTTATAGTAATCATCTTCAGCTTCAAGCGCTGCCTGAAGCATCTGTCTCAGACCTGAACCAGCACTTTCAAGAGAAGTGTTCGCAGTTTGCCAGGAGTTTGCTAAAGTCTCACCAGATTTCGCTAGATCGTTTGTTGCAACTCCTGCGTTCACAAGATTACTGATAAGAGCTTGGAAAGTACCTGCACTTGTAGCAATGGTAGCCGAATTTGCTTTGATGAAGTCAGTGAACGGCATAGATTCAGTATTCATGCCTAGAGCCGCTTGCTGTTGTTTGAATTCATCAAATGTTTGACCGACTGCTTTTTCGACCTCTGATTGAAACTTCGCTGCTTCATCCTGATCCCTATTCGCTACCTCTTTATACGCATCGGCGATAAAGTTAACCATGTCCTGACTAGCTTCATTCACTCCGCGTTGAGCAGTACGATATTCGTCTTGATAAGCTATAACAGAAGCTTCATAGTTAGTCTTATGCCCGTCATTTTCAGACTTTCCGCCATAAACGGTTCCATTGGCCTGCTGCTTCTTCTGCTCCTTAAGAAGTTCTATGGTCTCCTAAATGGCGCTATTTTTATCAATAATTGCCTGAGCCTCGTCGTTATAACCCTGTATAAGAGCCGGATTTATATTGACAAGCTGTGATACAATATCTTGATATTCTTTGTATTGATCAGCTGCAAGAGATACATTTTCTCCGTTGTCGGTTACACCTTTCGACAGTTCTTCAAAACGACTTTGCAGATTCTCTACTGAGGAAGTATTGTTCTCGATTTCTTTGCTTGCGCTTTCGTAATTGGACAGGGCATTCTGAGTAGCCTCAGATGCTTCTTTTGCGCTCATATTCGCCTTATCGAAAGCACTAGCTATAGCCTCGATAGCAAGCGTAATAGCAGTTATCGCAGCCATTTGAACAAGAATAGCACTCAGTCCAGAAAAAGCACCTTTGATCTTTGAAACAATCGAATTTGCTTTTATCTGTTCTTGAGTGAAAGCTTTTGCTTGAGCCTTCAGTTGACTATAAGAATTTCCAGCTACATCAAGACTCTTTGCGAACGATCTGGTTTGAGCGGATGCCCCTGAGAACATCTTTTCGAAATCTACACCCGTAAGAGTCTGGCCGCCCTTGATATAAGACAGTAAGGTCTTGTAATCAGAAACAGCCTTTTTCTGACCAGATGTAGCCCAATCTTTAATAGATTGCCACGCTCCGCCATTTGTAAGCGACGTCTTTAATGTATTGAGAATACCGCCAGAAGTGTTTGGCTTTCCGAATATGGATTTCCCACTCATAGTAAGAAAGGCCGAGGTCAGCGGGGCAATTAGACCCGGGATCGCACCTAATTTCTCGGTGATCAAATTTAGGAAGCCAAGGAACCCGCTCCCGGCACTAATCGTGCCTTTAACAAGCCCTGAGCTGAGAATATTGGTGCTCGTTTCTTGGAACTGAGCTTGGAACTGTGCGAGTTTACCTTCGATAGAGTCGAGGTGTTTCTCGTTCTCGGCATCTGCGGAGCCTACTGCGTTCTGCGCCGATTTTACGACGTTTTCGGCCTGCTTAAAATTCTGGATAAGCGCCGAAGTCGTGTTAGCGAGCCTCTTACCCGACAGTTTTTCGAGCAACGCTGCCTGATCAACGTCGCTGATGTCGTCCCAAACACCTGCGATCTCTTTCATAATCTGGTATGTGCTCTTAAACTGTGTTCCAACATCGTCAGACATAATGTCTACTTTGCCTTTAGTGAGAGTTTTAATCGTATCTCGGAGGTTACTAACGCTATCAGCCATGCCGTCCGTTTCAAGTCCGGCCTGTTCTGCATCGACTTTCGCCGCGCGGAGATACATAGAAAGTGTTTTGGCCCATGTCAATCTGTTACTTTCGGTTGGGAACCTACTGACCACTTTTGTGGCGGCAAGGTCTTTCAACCTTGCTCTCGCGTTTCATATTTCGATTATTGCGCGAGTTCAGACTGTATCTTCACCCCTAAACGGGGGAATGGCGAAGCCCCGCCAATTACTCGGCGGGGCGTTACAGTCGTTACGGATTTTGAATTTTATTCAGGCTTAAAAATGAAGGGTTCATCATAGTCATAGTTTCCGCTGTCGTCGAAATAAGATTGAAGTTGAAATTCTACGACATTATCTCTATCTTCCCAATTCGAATCTTTATCGCTTACATATCCCCCTATGTCGAATGTTTGCTCGGGAGCAATCGTGCCAACGAAATTGCCCAATGCTAAAAGCACCGTTCCACCATCGCTTCTCACACAATTAACTACACAACCCGGATTTTTCAATATATCGTTTGACACATTCTCAAACGTCAGAGTATATGTATAATCGGTTTCATTAGAGTATACTTTATATTGTTTAGTGTAGGATTTCAATTTGAGAGGAAAATACGGCTCTTCAGGGTCAGGCGTTTCATCAGGAACCATTTCTGCGGTAGAATTCTGATTTCCAGCCATGGCCTCTTGTACCCGTTTATTTACTTCCTCTTCAAATTCCTGTTTCGACATTGTGATTGTGTCTTCCGACTCAGAACTTGCAGACGCTATTTGACCTCCGTGATCATTTCCGCAAGAACATAGAAGTCCTATTATCAGAAACACAGATAAAAAGCAACTAAATCTCTTTTTCATTTTTATCCACTCCTTTATCTCAATTATACATCGAGATAGAAGAGAATGGAAGCTAAAATTCAATCTTTCCTCGGTCTTGTCCATCTCTGGAGTTTAACCGATATAGCCATTTGCTTACGCGCACATTACTGTGCGGCTGGGCGCATGTTCACCCACAGTATCAGGGTCTTGTACCACTTCGTTTGCAGCAGTTACCAACGCCATACTCTCGTCGAAAGAGTTGCCGCCGGCGTAAAGAGCTGCTGCTGATCTCTGAAGAGCCTCACCGAGGCCTTGCGAGCTGATTGCGTAGCTGTTGCCAATCTCATTGAAACGATCAACTACGCTCCCCACCTCATCGGCAGAAAGATGGAAACCTTGCAGAGTAGAAACGAGTGACTACGCCGCGTCTTCAATGTTCGTGTACTCCGACACGTTCATATATTTCGTCGCCCAATCACCAAGATTGGAGGCATCCTCCAAATTGTATCCGAGTCGGCTGAACTCGGATGTTGCCCCAATAACATCAGTCATCGAAGCGCCAAGATTTTTAGCTCGATCAGCAGCACCGTCGAGATAATTTGCGTAATCCTGAGCCGTACCATCCGAAACCTTCTTCAGGTCAGTCATCGCGGTATCGACATCAACTACATTCTGAAGCACTTGCTGCAGGCTGTTCTGGAGCAAATGAAGACCTGCCATCGCAACAGCGGTGTTGAAATGGTCCTTAAATAAACGAGTCAGTCTCTATCCAAGAGTCTCTGAGGTTAATCCAAGCTCTTCCATGCTCTTACGAGCAGCAGCAAGATCACGCTGAAGGCCTTCGACGGAATCACTGTCTCCAGGATTAGCTGCGCGTTTCATGATATCTTCAAGTTCGCCTCGCAAATACGAGTTCTATACCTTCGGATTATTCCTGATTGACTCACTTGCTTGACGATATATGTTGGCCAGATGCTCCTGTTGACGCTGAGTACGAACAGTTGCTGTGTTGGTAGATTCAGCGATTCCTGCCTTTGCACTCACTTCTGTGTATATCGAACCAAGATTTTCAACTACCTGAGCCAATCTGTTGGTTCCAGCAGCCGCCTGATCGGTTCCAGATACTATAGCATCTAAAGCGCTCTTCGCAGTATCGTAGCCACTCCAGTCATATTCTCCTAAAGTGCCTCGATTTTTAATCTGCTGGATCATATTCGCTTGTCTTTGTGCACTCGCGATTGCTTTCTGAACAGCTGCATCAGAATTTGTTCGTTCTGCTGTCGTCCAAGCTTTCTTGATCTGCTTCTCTAAATCGTATTTAACTGGCGTAAAGTCTTTCTCTGCTCTGTATTTTCCGAGCAGACTATCAAGATTTTTTACGCTCTCCTAATCTATAATATGTCCCTTTTTAAGTTTTCCAAACTTCGAGCTAATCTGATCTACATTCAGCTGAGACATTTGTGCTTTTTCAGCGGCTCGAACACCATTACGTGAAAAGGCAACATTGATTGCCTGTTGCGCCTCTTTCAAGGCGTTCATGTTTTCTACAGTGCCTTTAGTGGTCGCATCAAACTTCTTCATCGCTGACTCGGCGGTCTTGATTGACGAAGAGTCAACCGGGGTCTTCATAGATTGCAGATACGACATTGTCTGTCTTAAACCGGCAGCCTATCTTTCCGCACGTTTGATAGCCTTCTCAGCTTCCGTAGCGTCTTTCTTAACAGATGAATTCGAGCTCTTTGCTGAGCCTCTCGAAGTAGATGTGGTCGAAGCCTTGCCTGAACTTCCTTTGGAAGACTTCGACCCGTTATCGGATTGGTTCGAACCGGCCGCAGCAATCGCGGCCTTCACCTGTGATGTAATGCTCTATGTATCAACTTTGATCTTGAGAGGTGTGTTAGCCCCAGCTTTGATTGCTTTCTGCACATTACTAGTCAGTTTCTCGGCATCAATAGGAACCGGGATCTTCTCAAGCTTCTGAAGGGCTGCAATCTTATTATCAAGCTCCGTAGTGTCGGGCTTGAATTCAACTGTTACGCCCAAATCAGCCATAATATTTCACCTTCCTTATAGCCTAAAATGGCCGCGGGGAGGCGCGGCCGTTATGTTTTTACTTAAAAAGTTCCGCGAACAGCTTGCTTGCACTGCTGCGAACGTCCTCGTCCAGATAAATGCATCCAAACGATTTCTCGCCACGCAGTTCATTACACATCTTGACCAGCGGATTGTTCGCGGTCTTGTCAATCAGAGACTGGCCATAGTCGCCACTCATGAAGATACGACTATTCTGTCCAAGGCGAGTACCCACAAGACGGATCTCTGCTTCGGTGAGATCCTCCGCCTCGTCGACAACCATGATCGTATCGTTGTAGGTCGTGCCCTTCATATAATAGGGGATATTGGTGTCCAATACACCTCTTTGTCTCAAGCTTTCGAGCTCGAATTCGCCACCGTTAAGCTGCTGTTCAAGCGGCAAAAAGAAGTTGCGAGTCTTGTCTTCAAGCGTACCTTTCAGATATCCTACCGGCGCTCCTTCGCCAGATGGCTCTCGAATGCCGAGCATTTTCGCCTGATTTCCTTTTTCGTTCACATGATACAGACCCATTCTGGTGGTCAGATAAGACTTGCCGCTGCCATAGGTTCCGAGAATAGCCACAATCTCAATGTTTTTATTCATCAGAAGGTCGAGGGCGCATCTCTGCAGAGAATTTTTACCCTTCAAATAATTGGACGGCGGCAGGCGCAGTTCAACGAACTTCTCTCCATCGAAACGCATCTCGGTTGATTTCCCAGTCTCTACATCCGTCAGAATGAGATACTGATTAGGGAAGAGGCTGTCAGTATTCAGCTGTTCCATATAATCGTTAATCTCGTCGGCTGTGCCGTTGAACTGAATATAGCCTGTGTAGATATCGTCCTCGACATCAGAAGAGGTTACTTCCAACCTATAAACGTCGCGGGCGATGCATCGGCACGAAAGATCGTCGGTCACAAACACGATCGGTTCAATGCTTTTTGTCTGGAACGCATCGTAGCAGATCATATAATCAGGAGCCCCATCATATATCGAAAGCTTTGTCGCCGGAGCTTTAGTCGCATAGTTCGCAACCTGATACATCTCTGGATGACTGTTCAGCAGACGAGTTACTTTACGGGCTTTGTGCTTAACCTCGGCGTCCTTGCTACGGTTCGTCTTAATACTTTCGATTTCGCGCAGCGTAACAACAGAGATGTAAAAAGGCTCCGCGAATGCGCGTTCACCGGCATTCAGCAGAGCACAGGTGTCATAGAATTTCTTCATTTAGATCACCTCATCCACAAGACCATACTTCAGCATCTCTGCCGAGTCCATAAACCATTCGTTGCGTTTCTTCTGGTTGTAGGTTCTAGCGCTGATCTTGGAATGAGAAAGGACGTACTCCTTGAGCTGTTTCTCATACTGCTCGGTGAACTTCAAAGTATCCTTTACCTTTGAGTTAGAACCTTCGAGTTCGATCGATCCGTCATGGATCAGAGCAGTGGAATGCTTGAAGCACTTCTTGGTTACGTTCGGGTTATTGTATCCGGCCATCAAAAAATAGCCGCCCATCGAGTAGGCGTGGCCGGTCACCAGAATGGTTGTCGGAGTCTTCAGATTATCAACAATGTCGCAGAACGGCATGCCGTCCCACAGCGAACCTCCGTAAGTGTTCAAAATGATGGTGATTGGTTCACCCGTGCCATCATTGTCCATCTCCATCAGCGGGATCATTGCATTCTCGACAATATACTCGTCAACGTCAGCATTAAAAATAATGCGGCGCTCCTTCAGACCCTTGAAATACTGATAGGTTGCGGGATCAGTGGTTTCGCTGATAATCTTCTCCAGATTGATAATATCCATTCGGTTTTCTCCTTGAATTTTTAAGATTTTTGTGAGGTTTCCCTCAGATATTGGCTAAAAAGCCGGCGCGAGCTACAGAAATAAGCTCGGCAGAACCATCGAGTTCTTCGATAGCTTCATCGTAAAATGGACGCGGATGCATCCATGGGTAGTCCTTGCCATTAAACACATTCGGAACACCGGTGTCGTTGATCCACTGAGCCAGGACTCCATGAGGCGGCAGGGGATAGCCTTCGACTGACTCGTTTGCTGGTTCGGAATCGTAAATATTGATCGTATACGCTCCGACCATACGAGACTCGAATGTGTCAGAAAGACCGCCGCGGCGCTCGTAAATAACAGGGGAGTAGCTCTCGTATACAAGCTCGTCAACTTTCTCTCCAATTTTCTCTTCGACTAGATACTTGATCTGATCGTTCAGTGTCTTCTTGCAGGCCTTTTCAGCCGCGGCTTTAAGCGCCGCGACACTTTTGAAGGTTTTCATAGAATCCCTCCGTTACGCATTTGCGTTCTGCTCAGCCTCCGCCGCGCGTTTGTTCTCGAAGAACTTACTCAATCGCTCGGTTGCAGGCACATCATTATAAACCTGAACCATTGCGCTGTTAGCCCAGCCGACTACATCGGTGATATCGCTTTCAGACATGCCGTCGCGAACAAGATTAGATACAAACAGATGTCGCATCGAGTGCCAATAGAACGGTTTAACCGTGAAGCGGTTAATCGTCTGAGCCCAGCTGTCAAGCGTATCTGCCGAGGCCTGCTTATATCCCTTGTCATCGCGCGTTACAAAGAGCCACTCGCTATTGATGTTGAGCGCTTTTCTCTGCGAAATCCAGCGTTCAAGGTAAGGGTCAAAACCCGATTTTATTACATAGCAATCTATCAGTTTTGCGCCCTTAGTCAAAACCTTCTCTGGCGTACAGTAAAAGTAGTCAAAAACTACATTTTCCGGTTTGAACCAGTCGATTTTGAAGCGTGGAAGTTCAGCTTTGCGTCGGCCGCTGTATACCGCCAGAGCGAGCGCACAAGCAATCTGATACTTGCCTTCCTCAGTCAGGCGAGTGAGAATAGTCTCAATCTCGTCAGTGGAGAAGACGCTCTTCTCGCGAACCGGAACGTTTGCCGGATTCTCAATTTTACGAATGATAGGGCGGAAGTCCTCGTATTCATCGTCGAGGATGTTCTCGATGTAATTCGAGAGGGAGCTCAGTGCAGCCTTGATACGTCGTACACGAGCAGGGGAGTTGCCGTTCTCGTTGATCATCCAGTTCTGAAGGGAAACGATTTCGCGCTTCTTCAGTTCGGTAAACGCTTTGTTCCCGCAGTTCTGAAGCACATAGGTAAACACAATAAGCAGATCGCTCTTGTATCCCTTAATAGTGCCCTCACTGCGCTTCAGAGAACGGAGGTACTCCAGAAAATCATTCATCAGCTGGATGTTCTCCGGATTTATCTGCTTCGTCAGCTCCGGAGATGTCAGCTTGTTCATCTAAGTCTGGCGTCCCATCAATATCGTCCTCCTCTCCATTTACTCCGAAAATGCCGTGTACAAGGTTCGACACCGTGTCGTCATCAATACCGCCAGACAGCAGAGCCTTAGCAGTGTTAACATCAATGTTGGTTACTACATTCTTCAGACCGCCAAGCAGGTCGGTGATCGCGTCGGCAACACGATCAAACGGATTCGACTGAGACAGGGAGTGCATCAGTACCTGCTCAGTCTGAATGGTTGCGGCAAGCTGGCGAATACAGCTGTCCTGCAGTTCGCCAACAGCGGCATATCCAACAGTCGCGCGGACGCGATCGTAGAGATCGGTTCCATAAAGGAGCGCAGCTTCAAATCCGCCATCGAGCGAAACACTCAGATCAGTGCAAAATCTGACCAGAGCGCTGCGGAAAGCAAAATCAAGCAGACCATAATTGCGGCCGTCGCCGTCGTCTACGTGATTACATACGTCACTGACAATAGCAGCACGCATCTTGGGAGTCATAAACGGCTTGATGTTCACCTTGAGTACAGTGCCATTGATGCTGAACTCCTTCTCAACAGACTCCACGCTCGGGGTCAGCGCCGCCATGATATCAGTTTTCTTCGACATTTATTTTTCCTCCATATTTTTGAGATAGGCCATCGCAATACAAAGTGCGTCGGCCTCGTCCGTTTGAACGGACAGATTATAGGTGTCGCGAATCAGGTCAATTGCCTGCTGTTTCAGATTTTCGCGGGTGACGCGCCCTTGCTTAAAGCCGAGCACCTTGCGCCACTGAGACGGTAGGTATACCGTATACGGGATATTGAGCATATCGCAAAATCCCATGATGATGCCTTGCAGACGAGCCAGAAGAATGACTGCCTGCGCAGACCTCTTGTACATTATGTCTTCTATTACCACATGGTCTGGTTGATATTTTCTGAGCAGGTCGCGAATATCAAAACACATGTTGATGAAGCGGCCTTTGCTGTCTTTGTCCGTGTGGCGGTCTATCATCCCATGACGGACATATTTTCCGTCGTCAAAAACAGCCCAGCCAGTGATAAGAGACGACTAGTCCAGACTTAAAATTCTCATAATTAAGATTCCATCACTTCGAGGGTTCTCGCAATAACGATCGCAAGTTCCTCTCGAGTTACAGGGTCTTTTGGCCTGTATTTGCCGTTTGTGTCTCCCTGCATGATACCGTCTTCAATCATGCGCTCGACATATGGCCGCGCCCAAGGCGAAATCTCGTCCTTGTCAGCCAGCTTCGCGAGCGGATCTTCTCTCAGATAAACGCAGAAAACGTTATCGACTGCACGGTTCTCGGTTGGCGTATTCACGATCTTATCCTCGTGCATCTTTCTTACGGAGCCGCCGCCGTCAAGATTCATCGCAAACAGCGCGTTATACTGTACGAAAATCTTTGCCATATCAGCAAATAGCATGCCCGGCTTGTCTACCGTCAGAATAAGAAGATCGCCGTTGTCACGAACACCAATACCAGAGCGCAAAGTCCTGTAATTCAAACTCGACGCATTGCCGTAATCCGTGTTTACCTTGCCTTTGATAACGAGCATCGGGTACGCCGTCATGAAATACTGCCACTGGCAGGACTTGTCTACTCCGTACTGAAGCAGATTTGGAAGACCGGGGAGAATACCCATCCCAGTAAAGCCGTTCTGATAATTCTGTTCTTTACCTTCGCAGACAAAAGACATGACATTATGGCCGGTCTGCATATTGAACAGGCCGCCGTTAATCATAATCTGCGGTTTCTTTTCCTTTCGAGCATAGAAGCTGCCGAGCGTTTCCTTCGGGTCTTTGCACTTCTCGAACGTCAGAGACTCAATCGAGTCGTATGGCACAATGTCGAGTTGCGTATAACTATTGATTTTCACTGTCTGAAATGGCTTAAAATTACCCAGAGCCATGGGGGATCGCCTCCGATCTGAAATTTTGGTTTTATTGTTTAAGTGAAAAGAAACCGAGGATAAAGTTGCAATTCCTCGGTTAATAAGCCTACATTCGCGCATTAAACTCCTTCGGCAGTGCGCAAATCCTCATAGGTGGTCGGAGCAGTCTCTTCGATTGGAGCCTCTGCTGCCGGTTCTTTCGCCGCTTCCTCTGCGGCAATGCGCTCGCGAACAACATCAACCCAGATGTTCCAGCACTCTGGGGAGCAGGCTACAGCACGCCAGCTACCTACCTGTTCGCATTTCGCGCAATGGTGATATTTTTTGCCGCAGACTTTGCAGACTGCGTTTAAGTATTCGGACATAATATGTTCCTTTCTTAATAAATTTGGCACGAGCGCTTCGATTCGAACGAAGATCGGAGAATTTTGGAGATTCCCAGTCTACCAATTAGCCTACACTCGCGTATGGCAGAGATGGTTGGATTCGAACCAACGAGCGAGAGCGTTACCTCTCTTGGCGGAGTCAAATTCCGCTGTCTTTCCTCTTGACGACACCTCTATATATAATGGAGGGAGACCCGAAGGTCTCCCGGGAAAATCTGATTAGGCTACCAGATACATGTTCCAGAGGATCTGGCTCTTGGAGCAAACATCTACCAGCGTCTTCGCAGAGAATGCGTGAACAGCCGGCTCGTCGCCAACCTCCAGAGAATAGTTGCCGTCAATCTTAGCAACCGGGATCTCCAGGATAGCGTGATGCTTGATGTTGTTGTCGCACTTCTCAGCAACGGTGCAGTCGATCAGAATGCGAGCATTCTTCGCGAAGTGGTCTGCAACGTTGGAGATCTTACGGCCAACGGTAATCTCGTGCTCGTAGGATACGTAGATCTCGTCGCCCTTCTTGAAGTCGTCAGCTGCGAAGGTGATGGTCTTCTCAGCGGCGTTTACGGTAAAGGACTTGCCCTTAACCGGAGCGTCAGCAACTACGGTCAGCTCATCGCCCTGAGTAGCGTCCTTGTTTACACGCCAGATGCGTGCAACCTCTGCGCCAGTAGCGCCAACCGGAACGTAGGTCAGCTTAGCAGTGGTGTCAGAGTCGCAGGAAACGCGCTCGAAGTTCGGAACGGTGATCTTGTTGTCCTCGGAAGCCTCCTCGATGTCGGTGCCAGCCTGAGCAGCAAGCAGACCTGCAACCAGATATGCGTTGTTCCAAGTAATGGTCGCAGCCTTGTTGCGGTCGAGGGAAGCCAGAAGCATACCCTGCTTACCAGTTACGTCGCTGGAGTCAACAGTGTTCTCCAGAGTGCCGTCCTTGATCTGATCGCAGAGTGCATACAGCTCACCAGTGGTGATGTCGAAAATGGATGCCAGGTCGAAAGACTCCAGCAGGAAGTTCTCCATATTCATGTGTTTTCTCTCCTTTTCATAGAATTAGAAAAGGGAAGCCTTATTCGAGACTTCCCAGCCAATTAAGAGCATCATCGCTGATGCTCTTTTTTTCAATTGTACCGGCGTACAATGCTGCCGCCAGCTGTCGCGCTTCAGTTAATTTCTGAATGCGTTTCAGACTATCGTAAAATACGAATACTCTTACATTCCACACAGTGTCTGAATTATATTTGAACCCTTCGTGATTGCAAAGAGCAGAAACGATAGGGAACAACGATGACTTTTCTTGTTTTTTTCGCCGGGCGTATCTTTGAGCGCGTCTTTCTTTTGAGATCATATACTCTCGATCGTGTTCGGTCTTGGTTATGATCACCTTGCGCTTGATATCGTGCATCCGACGGAGGAATTGTACTATCTGCTGATAGATGGCTTCGTCTATGATAGTCTGATTTTTGCGGTTATACAGACGCACTGTACCATCAGTAGCATTGATTTGAGGTTCATACTCTGATAGGTTCAAATCTCCTAGCAGGATCGAGGTATCATCTGGTGTTAATTGACGAGTAAGCATCATGAACAGTTGAAAGTCCGTGATCTCCTCGTATCGGATACCAAGATCATCCAGTGCCACCATAAAGTCAGAGGGAGAACCGCAAAGAGAAGATACCGCTTCAAAGTAGTGTTCTTCGCCAAAGTCGGTTAACTCGCCAATTGTGGGCTACCGCACTTGGATGTGCTCGTTGATTATCAATGGATCGCCTCGGTAGATTTGCAGGTCATTCACCTATGAATGTTCGCCTGTCCGTTCTTCAGGTCGTTTCCGCGATAAGCAGAGAACTGAAGAGTTCGGAAATAGTATTGCTGTGCAGACATAACTCCTTCAAACTCGTTAATAAGTCGAAGCTGGAGCCCGAGGCAAGAGTTCCAGTTTAGAGTTTCAGAGATATCTCCAGCTAGAATATCAGTCCGCGTTCCTTTCTGACCTTTCACATGCATGTTAGTGATAGGGCAGAAAGAGGTCACGGTGATGATCAGACAACTGGCCGCCCGAAAAAAGTAATCCTCCTACTTTATATTCTTTTA
>ERZ773108.533-NODE-533-length-42143-cov-6.687654_pt1 | contig 42143 bp, 34 predicted proteins | sample MGYA00580570_ERZ773108 | MGnify/ENA primary metagenome ERZ773108 (study PRJEB29015, sample SAMEA2737840) | human gut metagenome | biome: human gut; feature: human-associated habitat; material: faeces | place: China | collected 2012 ...
AAGATGCGGCGTGAACGCCGCAAAAATAAAATTTTAGGTTTATCGACAGACTGAAGCAGTGGTTTAATTTGTCAATTAAATCACTGCTTATTTTATATGACGGAATAAATCTAAAATCTACCGTCTAATGACTAACATCTAAATTAACTCCCCAAACGCCCAAAATTATAAGCGCGCAAAGCAGGTACTGAACAGGTGTGAAATGCTCGTGAAGTATGGTAACGCCGGCTATTACGGTAACAACGGTTATTATATTTGAAAAGGATGCCGCCCTTGTTGCGCTTATCAGCATTGTGGAATAATTATAGAGCATAAACGCGGCGACAGAGGATAATACCGCGAGATAGAAAATTGCGACCCAAAAGCTATAAGAGCTGACGGCGGCGATAAGCTCCGGTATGTATTTGCCGCGCAAAACCGCTATTGCCGTTATATTAAAACCGACAGCGCCGGTTAAAAACATAAACCATGTTCTTTCAAAGGGTGAAAAGCGCTCTGATTCGCTGCGGCTTAAAATATTGAATACCGCCGCGCATAAAACCGCCGCTGCTAAAAGCAATATGCCTGTTGTTCGGTTTTCCTTGCCGTCGTTTGAAATAATGCTCATAACCGAAACGCTTACAAGTGATACGGCGGTGCATACGCCCTGCAATAAGCCCGGCTTTTCGCCCAAAAAGAGCAGCGATAAAAGCATAACCGCCACGGGAACAAGCGCGATTATCACGCCAGAAAGGGCAGAGGAGACAAGGCTCAGCCCGTAAAGCTCAAATATAAAATAAAAAAGCGGCTGCGCCAGCGCCATTATTAAAAGCTTTTTCTTAGGCTTGCCCTTCAGCGATAAGCGGAATTTACCCGTAAGTGCCAAAAGACTCATAACAATAAACGCCACGGTAAAGCGCACCGACAGAATTATAAGCGGGTGCGCAGCGCCGAGCGCCATTTTTGAAAATATAAAGCTGAAACCGAAAATTGTGTTTGCCGCCAGCGCCGCAGCAGCTCCGGCGAATTTATTTTTATTCTTCATGCTACCGTTTTCTCCTAAGCTTAGTTGAGTTTAACATTAAAAATTGGAAATGTCAAGCAAAAAACGAAGGTTTTTGGTGTATAATCTACAATTTGATACCCCTGATTTTCGTCACCTGTAATGATTTTGTAACTTTTTTATGTATTTTCTCGATTATCACTTGCAAAATGACCCGTAATTGTGTAAAATATAGATATTAGTAATATTCTATTTATTTTAAGGGATGTGTATAATATGTCAAACCGTCTTTTTCAAGGCGTAATCCATCAGATGAAGGACGCGGTAGACCGCACTTTCGGCGTTATTGACGAAAATTTTACCGTTATTGCTTGCAGCGAGCTGGGCAGAATAGGGGAGAATATCGACTCTTTCTCGGTTCCCTCGGCGGATGTTTATGTGAACGGCGGCTATACCTTTAAGAGCCTCGGCACAACACAGGGAACAAACTACATAGTTTTTGTTGAGGGCGACGACGTTATTGCGGCGAAATATGCGGCTGTTTTGGCTGTTTCCTTTGCAAACATCAAATTTTATTATGATGAGAAATACGACCGCAGCAACTTTATCAAGAACATAATACTTGATAATATTCTGCCGGGAGATATATACCTAAAGGCGCGCGAGCTTTACTTTAATTCCGATGTTTCGCGCACGGTAATACTCATTCGCGGGGTTGAAACACACGATGTTTCTATTTATGACGTGGTTCAGAACCTTTTCCCGGACAAGTCTAAGGATTTTGTTATAAACATTAACGAAACCGATATTGCGCTTGTTAAGGAAACAAAGCCGGGAATCGACTCTAAAACAATTGAAAAGCTGGCTTCCACCATTGCCGATACTATTTCGGGCGAGTTCTACGCTCATGTTGTAGTGGGTATAGGTACAACTGTTGATACACTTAAAGACCTTGCTCGCTCCTTTAAGGAGGCTCAGGCGGCGCTTGAGGTCGGCAAGGTGTTTGATACCGAAAAGACCATTATTTCTTACGATAACTTGGGTATTGCAAGACTTATTTATCAGCTGCCTACAACCCTTTGCGAAACCTTCTTAAAGGAAGTTTTCAAGCGCGGCTCAATTGAAAGCCTTGACCAGGAGACACTGTTTACAATTCAGCGTTTCTTTGAGAATAACCTCAATGTTTCTGAGACCTCCAGAAAGCTGTTTGTTCACCGCAATACCCTGGTTTACAGACTTGAAAAGATAAAGAAGATAACGGGTCTTGACCTGCGTGAGTTTGACCACGCAATCATATTTAAAATTGCCCTTATGGTTAATAAATACTTAAAGAGCAACCCCATTAAGTACTAATTGAAAGTGTGGAACTGTCAGTAAATGGAAGAAATACTCCTTAACCGTGAAGAACCGGCGAATACTGCGCCGATAATAGAATTCCGCGGCGTTTCAAAAACCTACCCCACCGGTACGCACGCCCTTGAGGATGTTAATATTACAATAAACAACGGCGAGTTTGTTTTCGTAGTCGGCTCGTCGGGCGCGGGTAAAAGTACCTTTATGAAGCTTATTATGCGCGAGGAAAAGGCTAACACGGGAATTATTACCGTAAACGGCTTTAACCTTACCAAAATGCCGCGCAAGCAGGTGCCTATGCTGCGCCGCACTATGGGCATAGTGTTTCAGGATTTCCGCTTAATACCCACCATGAACGTTTTTCAGAACGTTGCGTTTGCAATGCACGTTGTGGGCGCCTCAGGCAGAGATGTTCGCCGCGAGGTTTCAAAGGCGCTTTCAAAGGTGGGTCTTGGCAATAAAGCCCGCTCAATGCCGGCACAGCTTTCGGGCGGCGAGCAGCAGCGTGTGGGCTTGGCGCGCGCACTTGTAAACTCGCCCGACCTTATTATTGCGGACGAGCCTACGGGTAACGTAGACCCCAATATGTCCTATGAAATAGTATCGTTACTGACCGAGATAAACAACCGCGGCACAACCGTGCTTATGGTTACGCACGACCACAACCTTGTGCGCGATTTCCACCACCGCGTTATTATGCTTGACGGCGGAAGAATTGTAGCAGATAATGCCGGAGGTAATTTCTGATGAAAATGGGAAGTGTAAAATACCTCGTCGGTGAGGGAGTTAAAAACACATGGGTAAACCGCCTTATGTCCTTAGCGTCGGTAGGCGTTTTGGTTGCCTGTATGGTTATAATAGGGCTTGCAATTCTTATTTCCGAAAACGTGAATAAAGCGGTAGGAAATTTAGAGCAGCAAAACGTTGTAATGGCGTATATGAAGGATTACAGCTGGGCGCTTTACGGGGATAAGGATGTTTCGTCCGATACATCCTCTAAGAGTTCCTCGGCAGCTGCGTCTTCGGACAGCACCACTTCGTCTGCTACGGGCGGTACTGAGAGCCCTTCGGGTGATGAAAAGGCTGACGAAAACGGTGTAAAGCAGAGCGACTATGTTGTTCACGGTGAAGAAGAGGCGAAAGCGCTTTGCGATGAAATAGCAAAGCTTGATAATGTAGCGTCGGTTACCTATGTTTCACCCGAAGAAGGTCTTGATAGCGTTAAAAAGTCAATGCTTGAAGGGCAGGAAAGCTATTTTTCTTTCCTTGATGAAAAAAACGGCAACCCTATGTCGGGCGCGGCAAAAATTCAAATGAAAGATATGTCCCGCTTTGACGAAACGGTTGAGCAGATAAAGAAATTCGACGGTATAAGCGATATTCAGTCGCAGAGCGATTTAGCGGAAAAAATTACTGCCATTAAAAAGGGAATAGGCATTGCGGGCTTTTGGATAATCGCAATACTTATGGTTATAGCGCTTGTTATAGTTTCCAACACAATAAGGGTTACTATGTATAACCGCAAGCTGGAAATAAGCATTATGAAAGCGGTGGGCGCTACCGATTCGTTTGTAAGAATACCCTTTGTTGTTGAGGGTATGTTAATAGGCGTGGTTTCCGCGCTTATAGCGGAGGGGCTTTTGTACTTCTGCTACCGCGTGGCGACCGAAACGATTATAGGCACGCTCGGAACAAGTGATATTGTGCATTATTCCGATGTGGCAGGCTGGCTTTTACTTGTGTTTATAGGCATTGGCATTTTCGCGGGCGTTCTCGGCAGCGTTATTATGATAAGCAAATATCTCCGTCACGAGGGCAGCGAATTTGCGGCAATTTAGGAGGAAAAATGAAAGCAAAACTTATTAAAATTTTATCGTTTTTTACTTCTGTGGCAATGATTTTTTCCGTTGTGGCTATTACTCCGGTATCCGCCGCGACGGAATCTCAGATTCGCAGCGAAATAAAAAGATTGCAGGAAAAGCAAAGCGAACAGCAGCAAAAAATTAATGCGCTGAAAAAGGACGCAAGCAAGCAAAAAGAGCTTAAAGTCGCAATCGAGCAAAAAATGGCGCTTGTTCAGCAGGAAATAGACGCTTGCAACAGGCAAATAACCTCAATTAACTCTAAAATTGCCGCTAATAAGGCGGAAATTGAAAAGAAAAACACTGAAATTGAAAACAATAAGACCGCTTTCAAAAAGCGTTTGCGCGCTATTTATATGAGCAATACGGGCAGTCAGGTTCAGGTGCTTTTGGGCGCGGACGATTTTTCGCAGTTTTTAGAGCTTTCGCAGCTTACCGCCAGTGTTTCCGCTAAGGATAAAAAAATGATTGAGCAAATTGTAGCGGCGGTAAAGGTGCTTGAAGAAAAGCAAAAGGAAAATAACAAGCTGCTTGAAAATCAAATGGCTGTTAAAAAAACAATTACTCAAAAGCAGCAGGAATTAAAAACGCAAAGTGACGAAATTCAAGCGGTTATTTCTAAAATAAACAGCGATACAAAAAGCGCGCAAGCTGATAAAAATGCAACCGACGCTGCTTTAAAAGATAAGCAAGAAACACTCAATGAAATTTTAAGAGGCAGTACAGGCGGCGGTGGCAGCGGCGGTAACGTCGTGTATGACGGCGGACCTTTCCTGTGGCCTACAACCACCACCAGAATTTCTTCGCCTTGGGGCGAACGTTGGGGCAGGATGCACCAGGGCGTTGATATTTCAAACGGCAGATACGGTCTTCCGATTTATGCAATAGCCGACGGCACCGTTTACAAGGCTGTATCGGGGTGTCCGCATAATTATCCTAAAAACTCAAGCTGCGGCTGCGGAGGCGGATACGGAAATCATGTTGCCATATATCACGGCAAGGGAGCAGACGGTAAAAAGTATGCGGCTTACTATGCGCATATGTCAAGCCTTGCGGTTTCGCTTGGCGCCCATGTAAAGCGCGGGCAGATAATAGGGTATGTCGGCTGTACCGGTTTTTCAACAGGACCTCACCTGCATTTTGGCATTATGGTTAACGGCGCGTTTGTTAATCCTATGAAATTTTACACAAAAGTAAAATAAATTTTTTCAGCCGTCACCGGCTTATCGGTTTTCCGGTAGGTGGCGGCTTTTAAGTTTTCGGGAGGCGGGCAATTATTAAGGCAAATAAAACAGCGTTTAGAATAATCACGGCGGCGGCGCTGGTTTTATGGATGGCGCTTATATTCTCGCTGTCTTCTCAAAACGCCACGGTATCATCGGGAACAAGCGGAAATGTTATAAGGCTTATTGTCGGTATTTTCTACCCGGGCTTTGATAATCTGCCGGCGGCTGAACAGACGGAAATTGTCGCTTCTTTGCAGTTTTTAGCCAGAAAATCGGCGCATTTCAGCATATATATGATTTTAGGCGTTTTAAGTTTTCTTACATTCATCAGCTATGAAAAATTGCTTTTCGCTTTGCGGCTTACTTTGAGCGGCGGTATTTGTCTTTTATACGCCGCAAGCGATGAAATTCATCAGCTTTTCATACCCGGCAGAAGCGGCGAAGTGCACGACGTTATGATAGATTTTTCGGGCGCGGCGCTGGGAATTGCCTTATCGACGCTTGTTTTCCTTTTGATTTGCAGGATAAAAAAGAAAAGGACTGAAAAAAATGAAGAACGAAAAATTCGGAATTAAATATTTCTACACAGGTCTTACGGCGTTTTTGGTAATTGCCGCCTGCGTTGTGTTTTTCTTTCTTATGTACCGTCTGCCCGGTATTTTCGCTTTTCTTAAAAAGCTGCTGGGAGTAATAGAGCCGGTTATAATCGGGTTTATAATCGCTTACCTGGTAAACCCCATTGCAAACGCTATTAACGGTGGACTTTTAAAGCTTTCAAAGAAAAATATTAAGCTGCAAAACAATATTTACAAGAGGGTTGCGCGCGGCGTCAGCGTTTTCGGCGCATTGGCGGCATTTACCGCCGTATTGATTTTGATATTCTATATGATAGTGCCGCAGTTTATTGACAGTATTTCAAGCATGGTAAAGGTTTTGCCGGGTCAGCTTGAAGACTTTGCCCAAAGGGTCAGCACCGAATTTGAGAAAAACAGCGATTTGCAAAAGGTTTTAATGTCGGTTTATGAGTACGAGAAAAAGTGGCTGCAAAATGATTTTACCGCTTATGTAAACTCCATGGCGGCGTATTTCGCAAGCGGAGTTTGGAGCGTTGTAAACTTTATTAAAAACTTTGCGGTGGGATATATTTTCGCGCTTTACATACTTTATAATAAGGCGCTTTTAATGCGGCAGTTCAGAAAAATAATGTTCGCCTGCATTAAAAACAGCGTGGTTGAGCGCATTTTGCGCACGGGCAAAAGGGTTCACAGCATTTTCAGCGGCTTTATTTACGGCAAGCTGCTCGATTCCGCCATTATAGGCGTACTGTGCTTTATAGGCGTTACAATTTTCAAAATGCCGTACCCCATGCTTGTGGCGGTTACTGTGGGGGTTACCAATGTTATACCCGTTTTCGGGCCTTATCTCGGCGGCATACCCTGCGCGGCGCTGATACTTTTAACCGACACTATGAAAGGCGTTTATTTTATAATATTCATAATTTGCCTGCAAGCGTTTGACGGCAATTTCTTAGGACCGAAAATTTTAGGCAACTCAACGGGGCTTTCCGCTTTTTGGGTGGTTTTCGCCATTGTTGTGGGCGGCGGAATGTTCGGCGTGCCCGGAATGGTGATAGGCGTGCCGGCGTTCGCGGTTATTTATTACCTTATCGAAAGCTTTGTTAATTACCGAGTAAAGAAAAAGAACCTGCCGCTTGAAAATGAGTTTTATGACGCAAAGGTAATGGAAAAGCTAAAGCCCGAAATTGCCGATTTGCGCGAACAGATTCCCCTTGAGGAAGAGGACACCGAATAATTGGAGGGTGAATTTCAATGAGAAAAAAACTTTTGCTTGAACAAAATATTCAGCTTTTCGATAGGCTTACCGCCGCCGAGGGCGAAATTAAAAGGCTGAAAAACGAGCTTGAAGAAGAAAGACGCAGGGCTGCGGCGCTTAAAGAGGAAAATGCGCGCCTTAGTGAAAATAAGGGCGCTGCCACCGCGCCCCTTAAAATGCTTGAAGCAAAGGTTATAAAACAGGCGGGAATAACGCCCGATACCGAGTACGGCGCGGAGGTTATAGGCAAAACGGTGGTTGCGGCGGCAAAATACTGCGAGCAGCTTAAAACCCGCGATAACGCAAAGGAGCTTATAAACCTTATTTTGGGCAGAACCGAGGTTACAAAGGCGGAAATACTTAATATTGTAACGGCTGATACGGCGGATGAGGAAAAACGGCGGCTGATAGACGAACAATTCGCCGCGGCGGAGGATTATTTTGCAAGCGTTACAGCGCAAACGGAATAAAAAGCATATAATATATAATGCGGAATTCGTAATTCGTAATGCGGAATATGTCTACGGTCTAATGTCTAACATCTAATATCTAAATTTGGAGTGATTTTTTTGTTTAAAGAAATAAATGCGAAAGATATTAAGGATAATTTTATAAGGGCAATTGCCGACGAATGGGCGCTTATAGCCGCCGGCACAAAGGAAAAATACAATATGATGACCGCCTCTTGGGGCTTTATGGGTGAAATGTGGGGGTACGACTGCATTGCCGCGGTTATCCGCCCGCAGCGCTACACAATGGAGCTTGTGGATAAAAACGATTATTTCACACTCAGCTTTTACGGCGATAACAAGGCGATACACAAGGTGTGCGGTTCAAAATCGGGACGCGATACCGATAAGACCGCCGAAACAGGGCTGACCCCTGTGTTTGACGGCGGCGCGGTGTATTTTAATGAGGCTAGGCTCGTTATAATCTGCAAAAAGCTGTATGTTCAGCAGATGAAAGAGGAATGCTTTACCGATAAAGAGCCGCTGCGCTGGTATGATAACGATTTGCACAATATAGTAATAGGAAAAATTGAAAAGGTATTGGTTAAGGAATAAAAATGTTCGGCAAAAAGACAAATGAAATATGGCTTATTGCGGGGCTGGGCAACCCCGGGCTACAATATGCCGAAACGCGCCACAACGCGGGCTTTATGGCGGCGGACAGGCTGGCGGAAAAGCACAATATGACCTTTAACAAGCGCAAGTTTGACGCGGAATATGGCGAAATAAATTTGGGCGGCTGCCGCGTTATTCTGGCAAAGCCGCAAACATATATGAACGACTCAGGCAAGGCGGTAGCCGCTATTGCACGGTTTTACAAAATTCCCACCGAGAACATTATAATAATGTTTGACGATATTACACAGGCGGTGGGGAAAATTCGTATTCGCCGCGGCGGCACGCACGGCGGCCACAACGGAATACGCGATATTATAGAGCTTATGGGAACTGACGATATTAAGCGGATAAAAATAGGTGTTTCCGAGCGCCCCGACCGCAATTATGATTTGAAGGACTGGGTTCTCGGCAAAATTCCGAAAGAGCAGCGCGCAGACTTTGAAAAAGCGCTTGAAAAGGCGGCAAGCGCTGCGGAAGAAACTATTCTGCACGGAATTGACAGCGCTATGAACAAATACAACGGTTAATATGAAGCTGATAAACGAAGTACTGAAAAAAGACCCCGATTACGCCTCACTCTTAAATGAGGTTGAGCGCGGCAGACTGCCAATAGTCTGCACGGGACTGTCGCTTATACACAAGGCGATAATCGCGGCATCACTTCGCGGTCACACGGGGAAACGCGTGGTTTTAATCACCCACGATGAAGCGACTGCCGCCGAGCTTTGCGGCGATATAAACGCTTTGGGGCTTAAATGCCTTAATTTTCCCGCGCGGGATTTATGTATAGGCGATTTGAGCGGCTACTCAAAGGAATATGAGCATAAAAGAATAGACACCCTGTCTGCCGTGGCGGACGGGGCTTTTGACCTGCTTACAATTTCGCTTGACGCGGCGGTGCAGTACACCGTAAAGCCCGACGTACTGAAAGGCTCGCGCTTTACTTTAAAAACGGGCGACAGCACCGACACCTCGGAATTGGCGGAACGCCTTATAAATGCGGGGTACACAAGAAGTCAGCTTTGCGAGGGCTCGGGACAGTTTTCGGTGCGCGGCGGAATTTTCGATTTATTCCCCGTAAATTCCGAAAAGCCCTGCCGCATTGAATTCTGGGGCGATGAAATTGACAGTATTTCATACTTTGACCCCGAAACGCAGCGGCGCGAGGAAAACGCGGACGAAATTGAAATATCCCCCGCGGCGGAAGTAATGTTCGACCCGCCGAAATTAGCCGCGAAATTAAAAACGGAAATACCGAACCCCGCCTTAACGCTTAAACAGCGCGATATTTTGGCAAAGGACGCGGAGCTGATTGAAAACGGCGTTAAAATTCCGCCTGATAGGTACATTCCGCTGCTTGATACCATGGGCGCGGTGTTTGAATATTTCGGTGATTCGCTTTTAATGCTGAGTGAAAGCGGAAATATGGCGGAACGCTTTAAATCAATGGAAATTCAGCTTTCAGCCGATACCGAAAACTACCTTGAAGAGGGGTATTTGTTTTCAAAAACCGCAAAGCTGCTGCTTGATAAAACCGAATTTTTCGGTTTCGCAGTCAACGGCATTATTGCCGAAAACTTCCCGCGCGGGTCATATGAGATAAAGCCGAAATCCGTTATAAACTTCAATTACAAGCGCTCAACCGCCTGGGGCGGGGATATTGAGGTGCTGCTTGAGGATATTTCATATATGCGGGATATCCGCGGCAATGTAGTTATTTTGGCGGGCGAGCAAAGGGCGGCGCAGGTTTTAAACGCCGAGCTTTGCGAGCGCGGGGTGCAAAGCATTTATACACTGAGTGCCGATACCGCACCCGCGGGCGTTACGGTAATACCGGGCGGGCTATCGGCAGGGTTTGAAATACCCTCGCAAAAGTTTATGCTAATAACCCACAGGTTTATAGCGCCCGAGGGTAAAAAGCATAAGAAAAAGCACAAGGCGGGGCAGGAGATTGGCTCGCTTGATGAGCTTAAAAAGGGCGATTACGTTGTGCACGAGGCGCACGGAATAGGCGTTTTTGACGGCATTAACCGCATAACCCAAGGCGGGGTTACAAAGGATTATATAAAGATAAAATACGCTAAAAGTGACGTTTTATATGTGCCTGTAACGCAGCTTGATTTAGTTTCAAAATACATTGGTGCGGCTGAAAACGGCGGGGTAAGGCTGAATCGCTTAGGCGGCAGCGAGTGGCAGAAGACCCGCAAGCGCGTTAAGGCAGCGGTTAAGGATATGGCAAAGCAATTAACGGCACTTTACGCAAAGCGTATGGCGGTAAAGGGCTATGCTTTCAGCCCCGATACCGATTTGCAGAATGACTTTGAACGCCGCTTTGAATATGAAGAGACCGACGACCAGCTGCGCTGCATTAACGAAATAAAGCGCGATATGGAGCGCGAAACGCCTATGGACAGGCTGCTTTGCGGCGACGTGGGATTCGGCAAAACAGAGGTTGCGCTGCGCGCGGCTTTCAAGTGCATAAGCGAGGGCAAGCAGTGTGCGCTGCTTGTTCCCACAACCATACTTGCAATGCAGCACTATAACACAATAATCCGCCGTTTCGGGGAAATGCCCGTATCGGTAGGGCTGCTTAACCGCTTTGTTTCGCCTAAAGAGCAGGCAAAAATAATAGCCGACCTTAAATGCGGCAGGCTCGATATGGTGGTAGGTACGCACAGGCTTATTTCAAAGGACGTAAGCTTTAAAAACATAGGGCTTGTAATAATAGACGAGGAACAGCGCTTCGGCGTGGCGCAAAAGGAAAAGCTGAAAGAGCAGTACCCGTTTGTGGATATTCTTACTTTAAGCGCCACCCCGATACCGCGAACGCTTAATATGGCGCTTTCGGGGCTTAGGGATATGTCCTCAATAGACGAAGCGCCGGGGGACAGGCACCCCGTGCAGACCTATGTGCTTGAATACAATTTAGGCGTTATAACCGACGCGATAAATAAGGAAATACGCCGCGGAGGACAGGTTTATTACCTGCACAACCGCGTTGAAAGCATTGAGCGCTGCGCAGGGGTGCTTAAAGCCAAGCTGCCCGATATAAATATAGGCATAGCGCACGGGCAGATGAGCGAGGACGAGCTGACCGACGTGTGGCGGCGGCTTGTGGAGCACGAAATTGACCTGCTTGTTTGCACAACTATTATAGAAACGGGCGTTGACGTGCCTAATGCGAATACCCTTATAATAGAAGAGGCGGACAAAATGGGCTTGGCGCAGCTGCACCAGCTGCGCGGGCGCGTGGGGCGCTCGCCGCGGCGGGCGTATGCGTATTTCTGTTTCAGGCGGAATGTTCAGTTATCGGACGTAGCGTCAAAGCGGCTTGAGGCGATACGCGAGTTTACCGAGTTCGGCTCGGGCTTTAAAATTGCAATGCGCGACCTTGAAATACGGGGCGCGGGCAGTATTTTGGGCGGCGAGCAGCACGGCAATATGGAAGCGGTGGGGTACGATATGTACCTAAAGCTTTTATCGCAGGCGGTGAACGAAGAAAACGGTCAGCCCGAAACAGAGGATATGCCCTGCACGGTAGACCTTAATATTTCGGCGCATATACCCGAAAGCTACATTGAATCGTTACCCGCAAGGCTTGGAATTTACAAGCGCATAGCGGCTATAAGAACAGACGAGGATGTAAGCGACGTTATTGACGAGCTGTGCGACCGTTTTGGCGAGCCGCCGCAGGCGGTTATGGGGCTTATAGACGTGGCAATACTGCGCAGCAAAGCGGCAGCTGCCGATATTTGCGAGATTACGGGCACATCAAACACTGCAATACTGCACATAAACTCAATAAAGCCCGAGGCGGTGGCAAAGCTTTCGGAGCATTTCGGCTCAAGATTTTCGCTTAACGCCGCGTCTACGCCTGTTTACACGGTGCGGATGCAGGCAGGGCAGAAGATGGCAGACCTTGCCGCAGAGCTTGGAAAAGCACTTTAATGCAAATGTTTACAATTTTTTGTAGACATTTAAGCCCGTTTGGTATATAATTAGTTTAATATGTATTTTTACTCTTTATGGAGGAATAGAAAAATGAAAAATTTAAAAAGAATTATTGCCGCAGCTTTGGTTTCGGTAATGGCGCTCAGCTTTACCGCTTGCCATAAAAAGGATGAAACGGCAGTAACCGTAGGCAAGGTCAAATTTACGTCGGCTTATTATATGTGCGCGCTTATAAACGCCGATTCCGAAGCAAAGTCAAAAGTTAAGGAAAGCCTTTCGGACAGCGACTCTAAAACCGATATTGATTATTATTCAAAAAAGGTTGAGGATAAGGATTTCGTTAAGTGGGTAGAAGATACCGCGCTTGAAAACCTTAAGAAGATTGCGGCTTATAAAACTCTTTGCGAGGAAAATAAGCTTGAAATTTCCGAGGATGACAAAAAGAACGCCGAGACCTATGCAAATTATTATTGGTCAAATTACGGCTATTCCTCTTACTTTGAGCCGAACGGCGTAGGGCAGAACACCTACAAGCAGTATATGCTCGATTCCTACTATTCAAGCGTTTACTTTGAGCACCTTTATTCCAAGGGCGGCACAAAGGAAATAGCAGCCGACGAGGTTAAGACAAAGCTTTATGATAATTTCGTTATTGCTGACCTGCTCCAGGGCAGCTTTTCGGGCAAGACCGACGATGAAAAGACCAAGATTAAAAATAAATTCAATACTTACCTTGAGGATTTAAAGAGCGGCAAAAAAACCTTTGAGGCGGTTTATAAGGAAGAAAACGGCTCTAACGACGATACATCAAGCACCTCAACTGATAAAAAGCAGCCTAAGGATAAGTATGCCAGCATTTTAGGCGCTAAGGATACTTCTTATGAATCGGATCAGTACGACACCGTAAAGGCTATGGCAACGGGTGAAGTTAAGCTTATTGAGCTTGCCGATAATGCAGGGCTGATACTTGCCGTGAAGCAGGATATTAAGGCGGATGACTACTATATTGACGCGCTTGACCTTGCGAGCCGCCACATTATTGCCGATGATGATTTTGACAAGGAAATCACCGATTACGCAAATAAAATGGACTGCAAGGTAAATGATTACGCGGTAAAGCAGTTTAAGGTAAAGAAAATTAAAGAACCCAGCACATCTTCAAACAGTTAATATTTTAAGCAGCGCAGCTGAAAATCATCAGCTGCGCTGCTTTTGTATAAAAAACAAATATTTTATAACCGTTTCGCAGTAACGAATTTCATTGAAAAAAGGGGCTGTAAAAAAACAGCCGAAAAAAAGAGACTGCAAACTTATCCCCTTAGTGTAAAATAAATGTAGGAAAAAATAGTACAAGAGTATAACACAGATAACGGAAGATTTCATCAAAAAAATCGGAGAAATATTCAAAGAAAGTGAAAAACTTTACGAGACAGAAGAAAAAATCAAATTGCAAACGCAAAATTTAGCAACAAGCCTTGTGGAGATCTTTATTGAGCAGATAGATAATGAAATATTACGGGATAGGAAAAAGAGAAAAGCAGAGGGCTATAGCGTTGAAAGCCGCAGCGAGAGCGAGCAAGGCTTTTCTTAGGAAGACAGAAGGGCTGCCGAGTCCCAATGCTATCGGCACATTACAAACAAACGGGAAGGTCACACTATCATCGAACCTGTGGAGGAAATGAAAAACAAATCCAGCCGCCGCACGCTGCCGCTGCCGAACCCGGTGTATGAAATGCTGTGCGAGGAGCGGGAAAAGCAGGACCTGTGCCGCCGAATGTTCAAGGGCAGCTACAACCGCAAATACGACGATTATATCTGCGTTGATCAGTTCGGCGGGCTGATACGCCCGAATCGGATCACACAGCGGTTCGCCGACCTGATCAGGCAATACGGTCTGCGCAAGATTCGGTTCCACGATCTGCGCCACACCTTCGCCAGCATCCTTATCAATCAGGATGTCCCGCTGCTGAATGTATCGACCTTCCTCGGACACTCCGATCTGTCCACAACGGCAAATATCTATGCCCATCTGGACAAATCCAAGAAACAGGAAAGCGCTGATATTATCAGCAATATCTTTAATAAAGCAAAAGAATGATGCGCTCTGTCGGGGGCGCATTAATGCTAACGGAAAGGATGATTTTATATATGACTGAAAAACAATTTATGAGCGGGAGCGAGCTTCGCCAGTATCTGCACATCTCCACGCGGAAAATGAAATATCTGATGGACAACAACTATATCCCGCACGAAAACACGGGACACACGACCCATAAATATCGGGTGCGGACAGAGGATGCGGTGCGGTTCAAAGCCCGTATGGATACCGAGCCTGGCTTTTTATCGGAACTGAGCGGGATGTTCTCCAACCGTACCGAATGGCATCCGCTCCCGATGTTTGAAGCCGCCCCGGAAAACTGCGAAGCCTTTCGGCGGTGGTTGGAATTGCAGTGGGCAGAGCTGCCGGAGGCTCTGCCCACGCAGACGGCGGCGGAGCTTGTCGGCCACAGCCCGCAGCGCATTCACGAATGGATACGGGAAGAAACCTTAACCGGCATCAAGCTCGGCACTATACAGTACTGCGCCAAAGCGGAATTTATCGGCTTTATGGCATCACCGCAAAGGCTGGCGCACCCGCGCACGGAAAAATATAAGGAACTCATTCGGGAATTCAAATACATACAGCGCCGTGAACGTGAAAACGAACAGCGGCGGCAGAAAAGAAAAATGATGAAAGAGAGTACATAATCTATGCCTCACCGGAAACGGTGGGGCAGCATTTTTTTGTTTCTGACGGGGCGAACTATGAGAACAGCAAAATAAGATTCCCTTATTTTGCACCGTGTTTTAAGGGAAACGGAATGAAAATAAGGGAATGCTTTATTGGGGTCGGTTTTCGCAGTGCCAAAGCCGTAGCTCCGCACATTTTGAATGAGGTGCGGGGCTATTTGTGCGTTTCATTTCATAATCTTTTCAAAGCGGAACATTTCATCGGGACCCTCATCGGGTGCTGCTTTTCCGTCTTCCTTCGGCGGATTCGGCTCCGGGTGCATGGCGGAGAAAAACTCAACGGCGTGAAAACCGCATTTGTTGATATAAAAATGGATATTGCGCTTTTCAAAATATGGTGTGCAGGTCGCCCAGACCTTGGTTTCAGGGTGCAGAGCTTCCACGGCAAGCCAAGCGCCATAGCCGATACCTTTGCTGTGTTCCTTCGGCAAAACGAAAAGAAGTTCCAGCTCGATGTGATGTGTTTCTTTGTTGATTTTCAGCACTACACCGCCAACCTTTCTGCCATCATACAGAATCCAATATGTCTCGCTGTCGGGTGCGTCAATGCTTTGCTCAATTGTCGCACGGGAAATGATCTCTCCGTCCTCCTCAAAATGATCGTCCCGCAGCCCGAACTCTTCCACTGCGCCATACTTGAAAGACTCCTGATTATCAAGGATGAACTGCTCACGGTCATCCGCTTCCAGCGGGGCAAGGGTTACTTTTGTGTTTTTCATAATTCCCTCCGAAAAATAAAAATACCCGGTCATTACAAAGTAATAACCGAGCGCACTCGACACCTAATCCGGTATGCGGCCTGCAAGGCTTGTGCCTTACGATCCCCGAGCGTTACGACGCTCTACCTCCGGTGACATAAATATGAATCAGCCGAGTCCCGGAATAACCGGGATCCGGCTGACTGTTTGGCGGAGACGGAGGGATTCGAACCCTCGTCCCTCAAGGGGCATCATGATTTCGAGTCAAGTGGTAAAAACCGAACTTGGCGGAATTTGACGGAAGATAACGGCAGATGCGAGAACCCCAAAAGTGCCGTATTTTCAAGGCTTTTCGCACCTCTTTGCATCGAAAACACAGTGAAAATCTGAGTCCGAAAGTCTCCTCCGATTTCGCCAAGTTCTAACGGATTTCCGGAAAAGCCTATTAGAATTTTTGATAGAACCGAGCGATTTTTCGCCTTAAAATCACGCTTTTGGCAGTGCGTGAAAAGCACCGGTTATGCCGGACTGCACCCAAAGTCGTGTAGGCAAATGCCGGGGTGAAATCAAAGCTGCCGTTATCGGCAAAAATATAAGTGAAATAGATTTTGATCGATTGATTTTTTACCGATAATGTGGTATACTGATAACAGTAACTTCGGAGGGCAGAATGATGAAATATTTATCCGTAAAAGAGATAGCGGCGCTTTGGAACACCTCCGAGCGCAGCGTCCGCAACTACTGCGCGGCAGGGCGCGTCCCCGGCGCCTTTCTGACGGGCAAAACCTGGAACATTCCCGAAAATGCCGAGAAGCCCGAACGGAGCAATAAAAGCAAGCCCGCACCGCAGACTTTGGCGGATATTCTCAAAGAAGAAAAGCGCAGCCGGATCCACGGCGGAATTTATCATAAGGTGCAGGTGGAACTCACCTACAACTCCAATCACATGGAGGGCAGCCGCCTGACCCACGAGCAGACGCGCTTTATTTTTGAAACAAACACCGTCGGCATTACCGAGGAAGGCGTGCGGGTGGACGATATTATCGAAACCGCCAATCACTTCCGCTGTATTGATGAAGTCATCGAAAGTGCAAAATCGCAGCTCAGCGAGAAATTCATCAAGCGCCTGCATTTTATTCTGAAAACCGGGACAAGCGACGCAAAGAAAGATTGGTTTGCCGTCGGCGATTACAAGAAGCTGCCGAATGAGGTCGGCGGACGGGAAACGACCTTGCCCGAGGAAGTGTCGGCAGAGATAAAAAGGCTGCTCGATGCGTATAACGGCAAGGAAACGGTGACACTTGAAGATATCCTTGCGTTCCATGTGCGGTTTGAGCGCATCCACCCTTTCCAGGACGGCAATGGGCGTGTCGGGCGGCTGATCATGTTCAAGGAATGCCTGAAACATAATATTGTGCCGTTTATTATTGAGGACAGCAAAAAAATGTTCTATTACCGCGGACTGCAGGAGTGGAATCGGGAAAAGGGCTATCTGACCGACACCTGCCTGTCGACACAGGATACATTCAAGAAATACCTGGATTATTTCAGAATACCGTATGAAAACTGAAAGCCTCACGCACGGCCTTGAATGAACCGTGCGTGAGGCTTTTGTAATATACAGTGTTTTGCGAAAATGATAAGACAGCCCTCGCAGCAGCGCTATTTCATGTTATTGCATAAACTTGAAATAACAAGCGTGCCATAGTGACTTTTTTGCGCATGACAGCAACGGAAAAAGCAGAAAGTTATCGAATAATATTCGAAGTTCGGCGGAAAAGCGTCGATTTATCTTGAAAAAAAGACGTTCTTGTGATATAATACAGATTGTTAAATTGTAATTCTTTCAAATGTGAGGTTTTAAATGATGAAAGCAAGTTATAAAAAACTGTGGAAACTCCTTGTTGACAAAGAAATGAGTAAATCAGACTTGCATAAAGCCACGGGACTCTCTTCCAGCACGATGACAAAACTTCGCCGCAGCGAGGATGTTTCTATGGAAGCTCTCCGCAAAATCTGCACTGTCCTCGACTGCAATATTGCTGATATCGTTGAGTTTGAAAAAGGAGATAATTAAGAAAATAGGGAATAAGCGATATTGAATGCCGAGGATATACTATGTTAAAGAAAGAAGAACAATATAGTTATAATTTCATCGACCTCTTTGCGGGTGCCGGCGGGCTTTCGGAAGGGTTTCTTCAGGCTGGATTTAAGCCTGTCGCTCATGTCGAGATGAATGAATTTGCAGCTAAAACGCTTGAAACGAGAAGTGCCTATTACTACTTAAAGGGTACAGACAATCTCGGTTTATATAAAAAGTATGTGTCCGGGAAAATCTCTCGCGACGATTTTATGAAGCAGATTCCTGCTTCCATAACAAAAACTATCATCAATGAAACGATGTCGGACGAGACGCTCCCAGCAATCTTCAAAACTATTGATGGAATAATGAAAATACGAGGCATCACAAAAATCGATGTCATTGTAGGCGGTCCGCCCTGTCAGGCATATTCTTTGGTGGGCAGAGCGCAAAGTAGTCACATGGAAGTGCCGATGGCGGAAGACCCTCGTAACTACTTGTACAAACTGTATGCACGTTTCTTAAAACGCTATCAGCCTCGTATGTTCGTTTTCGAGAATGTCACGGGTATTGAATCAGCCAATGGAGGAGCTACCTGGAAGAACATTCAGAAATACTTAAAACGAGTGGGCTACGAAATTGAATGCTGTGAGCAGAACGCCCACACCTTTGGCGTACTCCAAAACAGACGACGAATGATTATCGTAGGATGGTTAAAGAAAAGCGGTCTGAAATATCCCGATTTTCTTGAAATAAAAACGGACGCTATAGTAAATGACCTCTTCGCTGATTTGCCAAAGTTGCATCCAGGCGAGAGTTCCGATAAGTACGCAAAAACAAAAGCAACAAACTATGTCACGGAGTCAGGGATACGGACGAAGGATGATGTGCTGACCCATCACAATTGCCGCCCGAATATAGATCGGGACATCAAGATTTACAGGCGAGCGGTTGAACTGTGGAACGATGGGCACAAGCGCCTGAATTACAATGATCTCCCGGATGAATTGAAAACTCATAAGAACAGGCATTCATTTACGGACAGGTTCAAAGTTGTCGAGGGCGATGAATCGTGTTGCCATACCATTTTAGCGCATCTTTCAAAGGACGGTCATTATTTTATTCATCCTGACATTGAACAGAACAGATCAATTACCGTCCGTGAGGCGGCAAGAATACAGTCCTTCCCGGACAGCTATTTCTTTGAGGGTCCGCGCACATCGCAATACGTCCAGATTGGAAACGCTGTGCCTCCGATGATGGCCAAAGGGATAGCGATGGGTATTTTTGAGCAACTGTATAAAGGAGATTCAGATGGAAGGTAACCTGCTGCTTGAACAATTCAGCAGATATAAAAAGCTGGAACTTGAGGCTTCTCCGTTCCACTTCCTTTTGGATGCAAATATTGAATTGAATCCCCATCAGATCAATGCCTTCTGCGCTGCTATCCAGGCGTTGAAAACAGGCGGCATTGTTCTGGCAGATGAGGTTGGTCTCGGAAAGACCATCGAAGCCGGACTTGTGCTGAAATATGTTCTTGAGTCCGGCGCAAAGCGTGTCTTGATTGCGCTTCCGGCATCTTTGAGAAAACAGTGGGAACTGGAACTTGAGGATAAGTTCGGCTTGGAGTCGGTGATACTTGACAGGCTGACTGTGGAAAAAGATAGTTCTGACTGGCGCAAGAGGCTCACTGATAATAAATCTGTCCGAATTGTTCTTACCTCCTATGATTATTCATCCAAGCTGATGAAACGGTTCCCGGAGGTGAAGTGGGATTTCATCATTATCGATGAGGCGCATAATCTGAGAAACGTGTTTCATGGTACCAAAAGGGCAAAGAATCTGTATGAACTGTCAAAGGGCATACCGAAGATTCTGCTGACCGCGACACCTCTTCAGAATTCGCTGACAGACCTTCACGGGCTGGTTTCCTTTATCGACCAGCGGATTTTCGGCAGTGAGAAGGTCTTTAACAAACGCTACATCGAGGGACAGGATTACTCTGACCTTAAGCGTGAGCTTTCGCCGGTTTTTTATCGGACACTCCGCAAAGATGTGGCAAAGTACATGAATTTCAAAAAGAGAACCTGCAAAACGGTGGATTTCACCCTGTCGCAGGATGAGATTGAATTATACCAGCGGGTAAACGACTTTTTGAAGCGTGAGCTGTTGTATTCCATACCGACCTCAAACCGCGGGCTGATCATCCTTGTTATCAGAAAGCTGCTTGCTTCTTCGAGTTTCGCTTTGATAGAAACTTTTGAAATTCTGAAGAACAGACTCGAAAAGCTATACGAGGGCAGCAAGTCTGCAAATGCACAGGAAGGCTTCGACCTTTTCTGGAGCTATGTGGAGGATGAGATTGATGAGTCGGGCTTTGAGGAGACTGAGGATGAAGATACCATTGTTCAGAAACAGTTCATCCAGGCCGAACTCAATGAGGTGAATATCATCATTGATGTGGCAAAGCGCATCAAGACAAATGCAAAGGTCAATGCGCTGAAGACTGCCATACAGATTGCATTCGACTACCAGCAGGAACAAGGAATCCCGCAGAAGGTAGTAATCTTCACGGAATCAAAACGTACACAGAAGTACATAGCCGCAGAGCTTCGTAAGACAGGATTCGAGGACGAGGATATTCTCCTTTTCAATGGTGATTTTGACGACACCATGACGAAGGAAATATACAAGGCATGGCAGGTCAAGAACTTCGGCAAAGCGAACTACGGGCGCAGCGTGGAATATAAACACGCCATTGTGGATTACTTCCGCAATAACGCAAAGATACTGATCTGTACGGATGCAGGTTCCGAAGGTCTGAACCTTCAGTTCTGCAACACGGTAATCAACTACGACCTGCCGTGGAACCCGATGAAGATTGAGCAGCGTATCGGCCGTTGTCACCGTTACGGACAGGAACATGACGTTGTGGCAATCAATCTGTTGAATACGCAGAATGCCGCCGACCAGCGTGTTTACGATATTCTCTCGAAGAAGTTTGAACTATTCGAAGGTGTCTTCGGTGCATCGGATATCGCTCTTGGCGCATTGGAGTCAGGCACAAGTTTTGAAAAAATGGTATTGCAGATTTATCAGACCTGCGACACCACGGCGGAGTTTAAGAAAGCCTTTGACAAGCTGGATCGCAAGCTGAACGCAAAACGGGATAAGAAAGCAAGAGAACTCCGTTCCCTTCTGCTTACAGAAAGCAGCGGTGCAAAAGAGCAGGCACTTGACGCCACAAAGTCGGATATCGCAAGGTATCTGCATGACGTGGAATACTGGAATGCCTTTGACGAGCCGGAGGTTGACGGCGGTCTTCATTACTGGAAGGTCGATAATTGGGGAGAAAAAGTCCTCGGATCGCACGGGATCCTGTTTATAGGAGCCTTCTGTGATTCCTCGAAACTTCTCTTCCCGGTATTGTTGCTTTGTGATGAAAAAGGAGCCTATATAGACTTTGACGAAGCAGACCTTGTTCCGGAACTTGAACAGATCGACGATATAGATGTGCGCTATTTCACGCCGACAGAATCCGAGATGAAGCTCTATCAGCGTATTTACGACAATCTGACCGCAGAGATGGTTAAACGCTATCAGAAGCAGTCAGAACCAATCAAAGCCTATAACCGCAGAAAGATTGAGAACTGGGAGCGCATTCAGATGGAGCAGCTTATAGCGGCATACCAGGATATGAATGCCGAGATCAATGTTCTGAAGGAAGAAGAACGGACCTCGGATAACTTCTATGAGAAGATAGACATACGAAAAAAGATAACCGAGAAGTCCAAGGCACTTGAAAAGCTGCAAGAGTCCTTCCACGAGAAAGGCACCGGCTTTAAAGCCGAGGGCGAACGGGAAATCGCAGAGTTTGAAAAGCAGTTTGACATTAACCCGATTTTATTGGTTAACATCGTGTTGAAGTTTTAGGAGAGATCATTATGCAGAAAACAGGAAGATTGGAATTAACATGGGTGGGTAAGTATGATGATAAAAACATTGAGCCACGCATACTGCTCGAAGATCAAAGCAAATCCTATGGGGATTTATCGAGTGGCAATATGTTGATTCATGGTGATAATTTAATAGCATTACAGGCTTTACAACAGGATTTTGCAGGAAAAATCAAGTGTATATATATTGACCCGCCTTATAATACGGGAAGCGCGTTTGAGTATTATGATGACGGTTTAGAACATAGTGAATGGTTGCAAATGATATATCCGAGGGTTCAGTTACTGCATGAATTATTGGCGGACGATGGGTTCATGTGCTGTCACATAGATGATTCTGAAAGTCATTACTTAAAGTGCTTATTAGACGAGGTGTTTGGCAGAGCCAATTACCTTACATCTTTCTATGTTCAAGTGAGATATCCTAATAAAACGTTAGCTGAAGATAGTGACTACCAGAAGGTAATTGAACAGGTTTTGATATATGCAAAGGACAGATATAAGGCTAAAGTCAATCGTCCGACCGAAGAATACTCTATTGAAAAATTCATCTGGAAAGTGAACGAACTATCAGCAGGTACGGAAGTTGAACTTGGGAACAAGAAAGTTGTCATTTTTCAACCAAACGAATACGAAATTGTTAAGGAAGAACCTTCGTATACAGGATTGAAGGAAACTTGGGCAACGGGTTCTTTATCAAGGGTAAAAGCGAGTGCAGGTGAATTCTTCGAACTATATCTTTCTTCTCGAAAAGAGCTGGATGGATTAGGTTGCTTATACAAAGTTTATGGAATTGGTGAAGATGGGCTGGGGTATAGATATATTTCCGGGCCTAAGAAAGCGACCGCCAATAAAGGAAAATTCTATTCGGGTATACCGCTTAACCGACTTGAGGAATTGAAAACAGGATCAAGCCTCAAGCACAGACCCGTAAGCAATTTCTATGATTTTGCAGGTGGATTTGGAAATTGCCGATTAGAAGGCGGTGTAGGTTTTAAGGGCGGAAAGAAACCAGAAGCCTTGTTGAAAATGATATTAGAATACTTTTCAAATGAGGGAGATTGGGTATTGGATTCATTTTTGGGTTCAGGATCGACAATGGCTGTTGCTCATAAAATGAATAGAAAGTGGATAGGCGTTGAAATGGGTGAACACGCATATAGTTTGTGTAAGGTTCGAATAGACAACGTCATCAATGGAGATAAAACAGGCATTTCTAAGGAAGTAGAATGGCAAGGTGGTGGCGGCTATCACTTCTATGAGCTGGCACCAAGCCTTCTTGTGAAAAACGACAAGTTGCCGATTTATCAGATTAATCCTTCCTACACCTTCGAAATGCTCTGTGAGGCGATCTGTAAGATTGAGGGCTTCCGCTATAAGCCACAGGATGTGTTCCACGGTCACTCTTCGGAGAAACGGTTTATTCACATCACCGCGGAGTTTATTAACGCCGGATATATAAAGTCGCTGTCCGCGCGGCTTGCCGAAGGTCAGTCTCTCCTGATTTACGGCACGAAGATACAGTCGGATATGGTCTTGCCTGACAACATCGAGGTCAAAAAGATTCCGAAAGACCTTCTGGAAAAATGCGATTTTGAAAGCGAGGTGCAGTAAATGTCAGAGATAGTAAACAGAATCAAATACGCAATGAGCCTAAGGACTCCACAGGAGGAGGCTCTCTCTTACCTCGATGCCATCAGTTCGCATTGTGATTATAAGAAGGACAGCAAGGATGTTATTGAGGCAGCCGCATCGGAGTACTGCGAGAAGCAGCGCAAGGTCAAAGCCGGGTTTGAGTTCCCGTCCTTCTGTTATGCTATGGCCACGGGTATCGGAAAGACCCGTCTGATGGGAGCAAGCATCTATTATCTGTACAAAACGAAGGGCTATAAGCACTTTTTCATTCTTGCTCCCGGAAACACCATCTATGAAAAGCTGCGCAAGGAGTCCAATCCAAACCATCCGAAGTATATCTTCAAAGGACTTGAGTCAGAAATGGGTAGACCGAAGGTTTACGATGGTGAGAATTATGATACCTATCCCATAAAGTATGATCAGATGACTCTGATTGTTGAAAAGACTTCTGATATTCAGCTTTTCATTTTCAACATTGGAAAAATCTTTAACAGCAAGACGGACACGCAGTTCAATTTCCATAAATTCAAGGAAACGCTGGGTGCTTCCTTTGCCGATGTATTGGCACAGTTTGACGATCTCGTTATCTGCATGGATGAGGCGCACCGTTATTATGCTCCGGCGTCAATGAAGGCAATCAATTATCTTAAACCGGTTCTCGGTCTTGAGTTTACCGCTACGCCGAAGACCACATCGAACGTCATCTATGCTTATGATCTGGCTCGTGGCGCTGTCGAGGGATATCTGAAGATTCCTGTCGTTATGGGACGCTCTAACATGGCGGGCTATAACCAAGACGATATTGAAGAAATGAAAATCCGAGACGGTCTTACGCTTCATGAGCATCGTAAGGCTGTACTGCGTGAATATTGCAGCGAAAACGACCTTGACTATGTAAAACCAATTGTTCTTGTTGCCTGCAAAGATACGGATCATGCCAAGAAAATCCGTGCGTTGATAGACAGCGATGATTTCCAAGGCGGAAAGTATAAGGGCAAGGTTATCGAAATACATTCAAGGCAGACCGGCGAGGAGTCGGAAGAAAACATCCGTCTTTTGCTCTCTATAGAGAGTGCTTCTAACCCGGTCGAGATTGTTTTGCACGTTTATAAGCTGAAGGAAGGTTGGGATGTCAACAACCTCTTTACAATCATTCCGCTCAATGCAGCAAAGAGTGACATCCTCGCTATGCAGACTATTGGTCGTGGTTTAAGACTTCCATTCGGAGAACAGACCGGCAACGAGGACTTGGACTCTCTTGATATCGTTGCCCATGACCACTACAGAGAACTCGTGGACGAGATTAAAAGCAGTGATATCTTCCGTTATCGTGATCTTGATAAGGCGACTGTGGAGCCTTCGGAGTCCGTAGGTGTATCTGCTACCGTAGACGATGGCCAACTTTCTCTGCTGGATTTTGCGATTACCGCATCTGGCGTGAAGTCCTTTGCCGAAGTCAGCAATCCGAAAACGCAGCTTGAGATTTATCAGGAATATGTGAAGAACTTTATGGCTGCGCAGAAGAAGGATAAGAATGAAGACCCTGGGCAGATGACCCTCTTTGACCTTCATCCTGAGATGCTTTCCGGCGACTCTGCTGAGGCAACGGCTCCTGCACAGGAACAACCGCAGGCAGCGACCAGTGGTAAACCCGGCAAACAACCCCTTACCAAGGATGAGTTTGTAAAGGCGGTCTCGGAGTATTCGGCGAAGGCTATCTCTGTCCCGAAAATCCTCGTGCAGACCACTTCGGAGGTGAAGTTTAATCGCTTTGAGGTGAAACGCACAATCGCTGACTTTGAAGTGGCTATGGCTAAGATTGAGCGTTTTGACGCTATCAATCAGCAGCTTCTTTCTGTCGTGGATGCGCAGATTCTTGAAGTCAATGATGCCATGAACACTCTTGCTTGTATGCTCCTCGATTCCATCAGCGAGTTGTCTTATGACGATGCGGATTTTGTTATTGACGTGGTTGAGCAGTATTTAAGCCAGATACCCGGGGATGAAGAAAACAAACGGAGAATCGTTCGCCGCTATGCTTCTTTGATCGTGGCCGATATCCGCAAGCAGATTTATGAGCATATGGACAGAAAAACGCAGGATGTTCACATCATTCAGAAAGACCTTATTCTGTTCCGTAAGTTCGTGAAGAACGTCAAAGAAGACGGAAAGGTTAAGTATGATAAACCGTTCTCTGACAAGAGCAATATCAAGAAGTATCTCTTTACAGGCTACAAGAAGTCATATTATCCGGCGAATGCTTTTGACAGCGACACGGAGCGTCTGTTCTCCATTATTCTGGAGGAAGATCCGGATGTTATCCGTTGGATCAAGCCGCCGCTTAATCAGCTTGGCTTGTTCTGGAAAGCAGGTCAGCAGTATAATCCTGATTTCCTCGTGGAAACAACTACGGGAAAATTCATGGCCGAGGTTAAGGCTCTGAATGAAGTGACATCAGATGAGGTCGTATCGAAAGCAAGAGAAGGCATAAAGTGGTGTCGCTTTGCTTCAACGGCAGACCCGGATCATAAGCCTTGGGAGTACAAGCTGATTTCAGATGACAACATTCATCTTGGCAATACCTGTAAATATACACTCGGTACGGCTCATGCCGTGAAGGAGGAGGCATAATGGCTGACAGATTTAAGTATTCGGAGGTTAGGCAGAAAATCATTGATGCCATAAGAACTGACCTTATCGGTCCCAGGGAAAAGGAAGAGGTTCTTGAAGAGAATCCACGCTATGCCTATCTCGTGGGTATGCTCGATATTCAGAGCGATGACGAGGATTACTCTGGCGCCGGAGAGCAGGAAGTTGATGCTGATATGGCATTTGAGGATGGCGAGGATTTTACGGCAGGCGAGGATGATGACAATGAGCCTATATCCACTACACATTTTCAGCTGCCGTCCTCTATCGGTATCAGTTTCTACATCCAAAGCGATACAGAGAGTATCAACTTGGATGTGACATGGGGAGACTATGTAAAATCCTCTGAAAAATATACCGGTAAGGATGAAAAAGAACACAGCCGTGCTATATATACGCGCCAGCCTATGGAAGAAACGGTTCGTGTCCAGTTTAAGGATTTTACACGAACAAAGGATTACCAGCTTACCTGCGACTCCAATGTTCATGTTCATGTGTCCCGTATTCCTTTGAAGGGAGGATATTCTCTTGTAACGGCATATGTTATTAACAAGAGAAAGAATCCTGCCAACAGTGCAGAGGCCATTATGTTCCAGGTGGAAATCAAGGCTTATGCGGAGGACGGTTCTGCCTCGTTTATTGCAGAACATATTTGCAGAGAGATACTTGCCTCCGATGAGTTTTATTTTGAGCAGCGCCCGATCATGGGACGCGGACGTGGCTGCGCAGCGGTGTGGGATACCCCGGTTGATGGCAGAACAACATATGTGAAATCAGCGTTTATACCAGAATATGAATTCCCGGGTGTCAGCGCCGCTTTGGATGGATTTGACCGATACTTCTTCTCGACATTTACCATGTCTGTAAAATCGAAAAAGGAAGAAACCATCGGTAAACTTAATACCCTGGCTGACTCTTATGAGAAGTGGATTAACTCTACGCTTCTCGGAAACGCAAGAATGAGAAATCCCGATTTTAAGGATAAGATCGGCAACAAGGTCATTGACCGCTGTCAAGACGCTCTGAAGCGTATCCGCAAAGGCATAAGCATTATTGAGAATGACGACACTTCATTTGAGGCTTTCTGTTTCATGAACCGTGTAATCTTCTTGCAGAATAGTATCAAGGGCTACGCAAAAAAGCACGGCACAGGGACAGAGTGCAATTTCCAAGACTTCATTAATCCGAAGAATCCTGATAACAACTTCGGATGGCGTCCGTTCCAGATCGCCTTTATTCTGATGAATCTTGCGGGAATCGTTGATCCGAAACATAAAGACCGTGAGGTTGTTGACCTGCTTTACTTTCCTACAGGCGGCGGTAAAACAGAGGCTTACCTTGGACTTATGGCATTCGTTATCGCCAACAGAAGGCTTAGAGCGTCTGATGAAGAGGAGTACAATCGAGATGGCGGCGTAACTGTTATGCTCCGTTATACGCTCCGCTTGCTCACCACGCAGCAGAGAGACCGTATTACAAAGATGGTGCTTGCAGCCGAAATGATCAGACGGCAGGCATACCCGCAGTTTGGTAAAGAACCTATCAGCATTGGTTTCTGGGTAGGAGGCGGGGTAACGCCTAACAAATTTGATGAGTTTATTGAAAAGGCTGATAATCCGCAGGCAGCAAGGAGCGCAAGGAACCATGTTTATAAGCAGCTTTTAACCTGCCCGTTCTGCGGAAAGCCTCTCAAGGAAGAGAACTTTAACATTGACACCGATAAGAAGTCTATCGAGATTTTCTGCTCCGATCGGGATTGTCAGTTTTACAGATACAAAAACGACAGGATACCAATCCCGGTTTATCTTGTCGATGAGGAAATATACGCCAAGTGTCCGACTATCATTCTGTCGACTGTTGATAAATTTGCGCGCCTGCCTTGGGATGTGAATACAAATGCACTTTTTGGCAGAGTGGACAGGAAATGCAGCCGAGATGGTTATGTTGCTATTGGAGCGGAACGCGGCCGCCACAACAAAACAGCTTCTTTGCCGGCATCAACGATGGTAAACATCAGACCGTTCCTGCCACCGGAACTTATTATTCAGGACGAGCTGCATCTTATCACGGGACCGCTTGGTACGGTTTACGGTGCCTACGAGACGATTATCGAGGATATGTGTATCCACGATGGTATTAAGCCGAAGTATGTCGTTTCAACAGCTACAATCAAAAATGCGGAGGCACAGACCAGATGCCTTTACGCAAGAAAGAATACAACGCAGTTCCCTCCGAATGGCTTTGAAATTGGGGACAGTTTCTTCATCAGAGAGATTTCCGTAGATGATGATCCGTTCCGAAAATATGTGGGTGTATGCGCACCAGGTCAATCTGTTAAGACTGCTTTGCTTCGTGTTTACGCCATTATACTGCAGGCTGCTTATACATATTCCCTGCAGGATGAGTATAAGGATGTGATTGATCCGTACTATTCTCTTGTCGGTTATTTCAACAGTATCCGAGAGCTTGGCGGTGCGGTCAGACTTTTGCAAGACGACATTCCGAAGAGAATTTATCGTATCAAGAATAAGTATGGCTTGGATAAGCAGCGGTACCTGAACCACAACGTGGAGATTACTTCCCGTATGTCATCATACAAGATACCTGAAAAGCTGAATCAACTTGAAACGACTTGTGCTTCAAAAGACTGTCTGGATACGGCTATCGCCACAAATATGATTGCTGTTGGTATGGACGTTGACCGCCTTGGGCTGATGGTTGTAACAGGTCAGCCGAAACAGAACTCGGAATACATCCAGGCAACAAGCCGTATCGGTCGTGCATTCCCCGGACTGGTGGTCACGCTCTACAATGCGTACCGTCCTCGCGACTTATCGCACTATGAGAATTTTACAGGCTATCATTCGCAGCTTTATCGTTTTGTCGAGGGAACAACGGCAACGCCGTTCTCCGCCAGAGCAAGAGACCGCGTCATGCACGCGCTGATAATATCTGCAATACGCCTGAACTTCCCGAACATGGCAAACAATCCGGATGCGGCCGCTATCGGTTCACTAACTACAGAGCAGCTCGATTCGGTGAAGAAACTGATTATTGACCGGCTTAATATCATAAAGCCGTCAGCACGAGCAGATGCGGAGGAAGAAATAGATCGCTTCATTGACTGGTGGAAACTGCAGGCGGCACAGACGAAACCGCTGCGGTATTACGTGGTCGGAACTGAACGCTATAACAGGTTGATGAATCCTTATGACCAGCCGCACGATGAGAATGAAAAGGCTACACTTCGTTCCATGCGTGAGGTTGAGAGTTCTGCGAATATGTTCTATTACACGGAGGATTGACATGGCTTTTGATAATAATAAACTTGGAGAGTTACGTCCAAACCAAATTATAACCACCTTTGGCCCCGGATCAGTGGTCGATGCGGTTAAGGACTCGGTTACGATTCTGGACATCTCCTATTGGAAACAGAAGGGACAAAAAATAATCGATGGCAGGCTTGCATCATATTTAGGTGTCGATTGCTTCTATATGCCGCGGACAAGTTTTTCGGGTGATGTTCCTGTTGTGACCTTCCCGTACTGGCATGTATGCTCTAATCTTAAGTGCGGAAAGCTGTTTGATGCCAGAAAGTATTTTGATCTTGATAAGTATCTCAAGTACGGTGTCACTTGCCCTGAATGCCATCGTCCAGCCTATCCGTCCCGTTTTATCACAATCTGCGAGGATGGACACATGTCGGATTTTCCTTGGAAGTGGTGGGTACATAGAGGAGAGTCTGATTGTAACGGCACCTTAAAGATGTATTCTACAGGTAATACTTCCACCCTTGCGGATATGTGGGTAGAATGCTCCTGCGGTGCTAAACGGAGCATGAGTGGAGCAACACAGAGAGATAATTTTGACGGTGTTGCCTGCTCCGGTCACCATCCGTTTAGACCGAATGTAAAAAACCATAAATGCGACAAGCCCCTCATCCCATCACAGCGTGGTGCTTCTAATGTTTATTTTGCTGTGAGCAGGAGTGCAATTTCTATCCCGCCGTGGATTAATCCGTTGTACAACCTGATTGATGAACATCTGCGTGACATAGAGCTTGCAAAACAGCTTATGGGTGATGATGGAATAACCAAAATATATGAGATGTATTTCTCTGCATATTCAAGGGATGAATTTGATGATGCGCTTGAGCGGCGCATGAGCAACATTAAAGAGTTCACCGAAATAAAGCAGATGGAATACAATGCCATCACGCACCACAATGATCCGGCATATCAATCAAACAAGAAGCACTTTAAGGCTGAGGAGGATGCCTTGCCAGGATACTTGCAGAAGTATTTCAGCCGTATCATCCGAGTGACCAGATTGAGAGAGGTTCGTGTTCTTCTTGGATTTACAAGAGTAGATGCCCCCGATCCGGATGCTGATGAGCAGCCGAATGTTGTGGCCTTAAGCAAGGGAAAGCAGGAACGCTGGCTGCCGGCAGCTGAAGTAAACGGCGAAGGCATCTTCATAGAGTTTAATAAAGATACGCTTGCAGCATGGCTCAATTCACCTGCGGTGAAAGGCTTGTCAGAAAAGTACTCTGACTCATACAGAGAATTTTGTGAGTCCAAAGGCTGGACAATCACGGTAGTAAGGAATGCCGTTTATGTTCTGATGCACACTTTTGCTCACTTGATGATTAAGCAGATGTCTATGTCATCTGGATATTCTTCTTCGGCTATCAGAGAAAGAATTTACTTTGGTGATAAAATGGCAGGCATTTTGCTATACACAGGAAGTTCCGATAAGGAAGGTTCACTTGGCGGATTGGTTGAACTCGGCAATATCGATCAGATGACTAATCTCATGAGGGACGCTTTTCAAGAGGCTCTTGTTTGCACAAATGATCCGGAATGCATGAGTAATTTGCCTGCTGGCAAAAACTCAAACGGAGCTGCCTGCCATTCATGCTGCATGATATCTGAAACGGCGTGCGAGAACGGGAACAGAATGCTGGACAGAGGTCTTGCTGTTCCTATTCCGGGACGTGAGGAATGCTCATATTTTAAGGAGTTAGTAGGTGACCTATGCCAGGTGGAAATCTAAACAAAGAGATATTTTTAAATACGGTCAAAAGCGATGCAGCCAATGGTACGGCAAATGCAGTGTCGATGCTGAAGCGAAGCTGTCCTGAGTTATCCGATGCACATTGCGAGGACATCATAGGAACAATTATCGGTGCAATGAATATGTCAGAGGCAGATAAGGTATCCCTTGTGGTCACGGCACCTCCGTCTTTTGCCATAAACGCAAGAACAACTATGAATGTCGTACAATCGATGATCAATGAAGCAAACAGGAACATTCTAATTACAGGCTATTCCTTATCTTCATATTTTTCGGAACTGGCTGATACTATCATTCAAAAAAGCCAACGAGGAGTTTTTGTAAAGTTCTTTGTCAACGATATAGATAAACAGCCGAGTTTTGATAAAATTCTCCGATACAAAGGTCGCTTTCTTAAAATCTACAATTATCGCCAAGATGATGATAAGATGGCTGCGCTTCACGCGAAGGTTATATCAGTTGACCAGCAGCAAACGCTGATTACTTCTGCGAACCTTTCCTACCACGGACAACAAGGCAACATAGAGCTGGGGACACTGATAGAGTCAAAACAGATTGCAAAGCAAATAGATGATATATTCACAAAATTAATATTTGCTAAGGACTTTTGCGAAATATAGAACAACTCATGTTTTTGTGGAAATCAAAATACGGACTTCTTGGATTGATCGTATAATAAAAATCCCATAAAAACAGTACATACTGAGATTCCCTGCGGCGAAAACTAATGGGAGTCTCAGTATGTATTTTTATCTATTACATCGTTTGTGTTGCCTGAATCAACTCATGCTCTGTAAAACCCAGCGGTCTTAATTTTGCGTTACATTTATTATTGTGGGGTAATTCGGATATATGGCGTAAAAATCTCTCATGAGCAAAAGTCTCGGTCATACTTTCAATGATTTTAACACCTCACTGTGCATATGCGCCCGTTACATCAAATACTGCAAGGCAGACGATCCGGAAAGCATATAGGCGCAGCTGACGGCTGTATCCTAAACCAACACTTCCCACTTGCCGTATCGCTTACCGCTTTCACGGCGGATATAATTTTTATCTTGCAGTGATTTCATAATTCGCTTGATCGTTGCAATGGATTTTCCGGTTTGTGCTGCAATTTCTTGCTGTTTTATCGCCGGGTTCTTTGCGACCAATTCTAAAACCGCAAGTTCTTCTAAGGTGCAGTCCAAAGTATCAAATTGATACTTTGGAACTTTGGGATTGATACTTTGGAGAGCGCTTTCATCCGCAAAATCAATGTGCAAATAACGGTTTTTGAGTTCGCGGTTTGTGCCGAGCAGGAGATTTGAGAAAAACAATTCCAAAAACTTTGTGGTGGAATGAATGCCTTTTTGCAAATTATTATAGTTTGCCCGGACCAGTGCATTGCGGAAATACCAGGAGTTTTCACGGAACGCATCGTTATTGACGCGGAAACCAAAGGTTTTCATATATTTGATCATAAAAACAGCAGTTGCGCGGGTATTTCCCTCGCCGAAGGGGTGAATCTGCCAAATATCCGATGCAAACTTTGCAAGGTGCTTTACCGCTGCTTCAACCGACAGCCCCTCATAAGAAAACTGCTTTTCGGTGGCGAAATCATAGTCCAAAGTTTCTTTAATGCTGTTCCAATCCGCATAAATTACGGTATCGCCGTTCAGAACCCACTCTTTCTTGGTGATGTTATATTGCCTGATCTGTCCGGCGTGGTCGAACACACCCTCGAACAATCTGCGGTGAATGGTAATCCACTCGGCAGGGGAAAACTGAAACGCTTTTTCTCCCAGCAACTTTGTGATTCTTGCCGAAACGATATCTGCCTCTTTGGTTTCGTTTTCCGTCTCGGTTCGGGTGGTGCGCTGCTCATAATAACTGTGAATCCGCTTCTGTGCTTCATCAATGGTGATTTTGCCCTCGATGTGATCCTTTGCGGTGTCCAGCAAGTATTCGGATGTATTGAGCCCGTCAACTGCCTGCAAGCCGATGGCTGTCTGCCACGCCTCGCTTTTTTCGGCTCTGTCGGGTTCGCCCTGCTTAATATATTCTTCAAGTTCAAATTGCCAATTCTTATCCGGCATATTTGCACCTCATTCCTTACTTAAATCTTCCGTCTTGAAGGTTGTGTAACCCTCGTAATAATAACTGTGGTCGATGCCTTTCATATAGACCTCACGGCTATCCACATCATCGGTGAGTGCGTTTTTCAAAAGGTGTTTGATTTCAATATCCTTTATGGGGCTGCGCTCCAATGCAAGAAGATAATCTTCTTTATCAATCTTGCTCCAATCAACAACTTTGTGAAGCTCGGTTTTGAAAATGAGGTCGAGCCAAATGCGGGTGCTGCGCCCGTTTCCTTCTCGGAAAGGATGGGCGATATTCATTTCCACATACTTCTCGACGATTTCATCAAAAGTGGATTGCGGCATTTTATCAATGTTGGCAAGTGCTGCTTCAAGATACATCAGCGGCGCAAAACGGAAGTTGCCTTTGGAAATGTTTACGGTTCTCAGTTCTCCGGCAAAATCGTAAATTTCATCAAAAAGATACTTATGAATCGCTTTGAGGGCGGAGAATTTTCCCGCTTCCAATTGATCAAGCAATCCGCTTTCAAAAAGCTCAAGCGCTTTTTTCTTGCTGATGCGTTCTTCCTCGCGGGCAAGGTCGGCAGCGTTTGTCAGCCCCAATTTATTTTCAAGTGCCATATTGCACCTCCGAATATTACTTATCCGCCGCAACGCCGGATTTCATCCAGGCGTCCACTTCACTGATTTTGAATTTCCACAGCCTGCCGATCTTGGCGGCAGGCATTTCCCTACGCTCGATCCAGTCAAGAACGGTGTCACGGCTGACACCCAAATATTCCATAATCTCTTTCATCGAATACCAGCGCTCAAGGTTGTTATCCATAGCGGAATCCTCCGTTTTCACGAAAATACAATACTACAAAATATATTATACCACATTTTTTGAGATTTCACAAGGCTTAATAGGGGTTTATTCGGAGTTTACAAGAAAAAGTCATAAATTAAACGGCAGAAAAAAGCCTTCTTTCGAAAAATCGAGAGAAGGCTTTGAAACTATTTCTGTCCGTCTGTGTGCGGCGGGTGATAAAGCGGCATCCTTGGGTTTTTGTTATGACTATTGACGTTGGGCAGGCTTTCAAGCGGGATAGCGTAGAACCGTTCTTTGATGAAATTTCCGTTCATGCTGTCGATGATTTTTGCGGCCTGTTCCGCATAAGCACCGGTTACATCAAATTCCGCAAGGCGGACGATTTGAAAGCGGTGTTTACCAATGGTGGTATGAATAATCTCTCCGGCTTCGCCTTCTCCGTAGGGAGTATAGGCGTAGGTCACCGACTGCACCTTTTTCTCACCGGTTTCTTTAACAATAACCATATCCATTTGCTTTAAAGTAACGCCGTCGCAAAAGCCGGCGGCGCACAGTTCCTTGGCAAATTTTTCGATTGCCGTTTTGCGTTTTTTCTCAATACTCTTTTCGCCCGATGCACCTTGCTTCAATGCGATCTCTGCATAGGTGTTGGGCTTGAAAATCCCGAAGCAGTCAAAACACACACCGAGTGAAAGAGATAAAATCTGCTTATCCTTCGGGGAGATTTTGTCGGCGGCATCACGAAAATGTGTGCGGTAAATATTTCGCAGCACTTCCTCGAACAGTGATACGGACGGATCTTCAATCAGCTCGTCCGAAACGGTGCCGTCCGCCGCATCCTCGTTTTCCTCTGTCGGTACAATACCGATGGGATATTCGGTAGCCTTGCCGACGGCAACAAGCTCGGTGACTTTTTTCTCGGCAAAGCCGGTTTCTGTTACGGCAAGCGAAATACGTGCATCGGCGGAAAGCTCGGGAGCGCTGTTATAAATGCGCATAACCTTACGCAGCTCGGCATACCCGTTTTGCGTCGGCACGGTGCAGGCGTTTTTGGCCGTGCGGATATGATCCAGCTGCCGCATGACCGCCGCTTTTTTCACATACTGCAACAGCGGAATGGGATCGGCGGCATCATAGCCGAGAAAAGCAAACCACAATGTTTCCAAAAAGATCTGCTTGATGTCCTCAGTATCGTCCGCAGACAGATTATAATGCGAAACGAACCGTTCGGCGCGGCTTTGCAGCACCGGCTCGTAAGCGCGGATAAATGCCTCAAAATATCCTTTATCACGGCTTTTGATTGCCTCAACAAAATATGCGTTCAGATCATCGAACCGCACGCCGCTTTTATCGCTTTCGGTAAAGGCAGATGCGCGTTCGATTTTTTCTTTGCAGAAATATTTGATGCGCAGAATTTCATCGTTGATTTCCCAAAGCCGCAGCTTACCCGAACAGGCAGAAGAAAGAATATCGTTCCATATCGTCGGCTCGTGCAGCCGCTTATCCGTAATGCCGCAAAGCAGCTTTTTGGCAGCCTTTTTGTATTCGGCGTTCATACGCGCACCCCCTTCCCAAAGAAAAATAAATTTATTTTTTGCCCAGTGCCGCTTTTGCCTCGTTGATCAGGTTCCGTAAAACCATATCCTGCTCATACTGATTTTGCGCGTAATCAAAATCAATCTGTGCTTCTTCATAATGCCGTTTAGCAAGCTCGATAGCCTTATCGCACACATCTATATCGTATTTGGCGGACGGCAGGTTTTTGTTGGTTTTGTGCTTTTCATTGCGCAGAGAATCGTATCTCTTTTTCCAAATCGCATAGCCGAAACCGTCCTTTTTCTTTTGCTTCGGCATATTTAGCTTGTTCTTTGCGACGTATGCACAAGGAACGCCGTACTCCGGATTGACGGTGCTGCAATACAGCTGCTTATGTGCCGTTTCCATAAAGAAAAATCGGTGACAGATTCCGCATTGACGGGAGTAATGCCCGGCGGCAAGTCCGGCAAACATATCGGTGATATAAAAATTGAGCATCCGGTTAAACATTATCCTCCTGCCGAGAACGCTGCCGTTTTCGGTTGCCATGATCACGGGAGCGTATTCCACGGTCGGGTGCAGGGTGAAATTGTTGAAGGCTTCCGTATGGTTGCTTTGCTCTATTTTTTCGATTATTTCGGGATCGCCGAACATTTCCCGCGCGAGCTCCGCCAATTCATGTTTGGTTCGTTTATCGTTTTCCGTGAGATTCACAAAGTACATATTTGCCACGCTTAAAAAGTTGAGCGTGTCTCCGGCAAGGTAAATATAAGAGAACGCGATCCAGGAAAACGCCGTCATGTGTGCGCGGAGCCTGTTCTCTCGGGGCAATTGATCATAAAAGACCGTGCCGCATTTTCGGAAAGCCTCTTCATAGCTTTGCAGCGCATCCTTACAGAAAAATCTGTTCAGAGCCGCATATTCTCCGTCGGTGTCAAAATGACAAAACGGCGGGACATCCTTGACGTAGTCCAGTATATCAAAAAGGCTGTTCTGTATTTCGGAGAACAGTTCAACGGAATATCCTTCGCCTGACCAGCGGAGGCAAAGCTCATACAAAGCATCACCCTTATAAAAAAGCGTCTTTACCCATTCGGGCGAGAGGCAAAGAATCTCGTGCGTGATCTTCCCGGCAGGATATTGCTTTCCGTTCAGCCGGATATTCGTATCACTGAAATCAACGGCAAAATGGCTGAAATACGTTTCGCCCACAGGTTTTGTTTCAATCAGATTCATGCGCGCCACCTCGTTTCCGTAATCAGTATACCATAAAATCATTTCGCTGTCATCGGAAATTACAAAAATTTCAGAAACGAATTTTTGCGCTCACAGCATTTTGTGTGATTTTTTTGTTTTCAGCCATTAGATAGATAGGAGAGCGAAAGCATCGGTTCCGCCGCCGCTGCTTTTGCTCTTACTTTTTTGCAAGGAGATTTCAGTATGGCTGACGAAAAAACAAAACTCACCGTTATCGACGGCGAAACCTTAATGGACATGAAACTTCCGCCGACAAAGTTTTGTGTCGACACGCTGCTGCCGCAGGGGTTATGCATCCTCGGCGGCGCATCAAAGATCGGCAAATCGTGGTGGGTGCTGGATCTGTGCGTGCGTATTGCAAAGGGCGAACCGATGTGGGAGTTAAAAACAGCCGGAGGAACAACGCTGTATCTTTGCTTGGAGGACACTCTGCGCCGCGTGCAGAACCGTCTGCTTTGCATCACCGATGAAGTGCCGCCCAATGCATTTTTTGCTACCTCTGCCGGAACGCTGTCCGACGGTCTGTGCGAGCAGATACGGGATTTTGTAAAAGAGCATTCCGACACGGTTTTTGTTGCCGTGGATACCTTTCAGATCGTGCGCAACAACAGCGTCGACACCTCTTACGCAAACGACTATGAGGAAATACGGATATTAAAACAGCTGGCGGACGAACTTGGTATCTGTCTTCTGCTGGTGCATCACCTGCGCAAACAGGGCGACAGCGATCCGTTCAACAAGCTGACCGGCACCACCGGAATAGTCGGCGCAGTGGATACCGCTTTTGTGCTGGACAAGAGCCGCCGCAATGCCGACAGTGCTACCCTCTACTGCACTGGGCGTGATGTGGAGGACCGCCAGCTTGAATTGCGGTTTTCCAAAGAGGAATTTGTTTGGAAAATGCTCGGCGACAGTATGGAGAACCGGGAAATGCTGCTGCCGAAGGAGATGGAACAGTTGGTCGAATTTATGAAAGTGCAGAAAAAATACAGCGGCAGCAACACGGAGTTTTGCGAACGGTATAACGAATACGCAGGACAGGCGGTATCGGCAAGAGTGCTGAAACGGTTGATGAATCTATGGGAATACCGCCTTGCCGATTTCGGTGTGCGCTTTCGCAGCCACCGCAGCAATGGCGCACGACTTCTGGAAATCGAATATTCCTTTTCTGCCGGTGACGAAAGTGCCGTTGGTGACGGTTAAATCGGTGTACCCCCAATCGGTTCGTCACAAGCGTTCCTTTCGTCCCTGTCAGCGGTTTACAGGCGATTTGTGCCGCTTTCGGCGGGGAGTAGGGATAAACCGACGATGCGTCGGAAACAACGCAAATTCGGGGCGTTTGCGGGAGCGTCGGTTTTACCGATTTCCCGGACTTCGTCCGGGGCAAGCAGAGCGTCCGGCTGTCCTGCCGAAACGCCTTTATTTACGGGCGGCAGCCCGAACCCACTGAATTTAGAAACGGAGAGTGATATTTATGAGTAAACAAAGACGGCGTGACACCACGCTGACGATTCGGTTGACCAAAGCCGAAAAAGAACGCATCGAGCGCAACGCAAAACGCGCCGAGCGCAGCATCACCGACTATCTCGTTTTGCTGTCGCTGGAAACGCCCATTCATGTTGCGGAAGATGTAAAGCCCCTACTGATCGAACTCAAACGCATCGGCAACAACTTAAATCAAATCACGGCAAAGATCAACGCCGGCGCGTTTCGGTCATACAACTTCGAAGATATGATCGACGGGCAAAAGAAAATCTACGAGCAGTTGCTCAGCATTGCGAGGAAAGGATAATGGCAACGGTCAGTTATATTCCGGAATCCCATCAAAGCATCAGTGCAATGAAAGCGGTGATCGAATACTGTTTGCAGCAGAAAAAGGTGGCGGACGCGGACAGCGGCCGACGATTGGTGAGCGGCGTAAACTGCAACGGCGAAAATGCTTTCACGGAATTTATGGCGACCAAGACCGCACATCACAAAAAGGGCGGAATGAATTTTTATCATTATGTGCAGTCCTTTTCGCCGAGCGAAAGAGTGACCGCCGAGCAGGTGCACGAAATCGGATTGGCGTTTGCGAAAAAGGCGTGGCCGGGGCATGAGGTGCTGGTGACCACCCACACCGACACCGCGCACCTGCACAATCACTTTGTCATCAACTCCGTGCATTACGAAAACGGAAGGAAACTCCGTCAAAACCCCGGAACGCTGACAAAGCTGCGCTCCATCAGCGACGGTATCTGTCAGCAGCACGGGCTGAGCGTTCTCGAACCGTATAAAAAAGACGGTGCAAACATTTCAAGCCGCGAGTACCGCGCCGCGGCAAAGGGTGACAGCTGGAAGTTCAAGCTGATGTCCGATATTGATTTTGTGATGAACCGCAGTGGCAGCCGTGCGGATTTTATACGGGAGATACAGCGGCTCGGCTACAAAGTCACATGGACGGACGAGCGGAAATATATTACTTTCACTTGCCCGAACGGAATGAAGTGCAGAGATATACGCCTGCACGATGAAAAATATTTGAAAGAGGTATTGGAATATGAATTCACAATCAGAAAACAACACACAGCAGAATTCGGCAATGGATATGCTGAGGAGGAAAAACGCACGGACGCTGTCCGAGCTGGAACAGATCCCGTATCAGCCGCAGGTGTATGCGATCCCGATAGAGCAGCGCAAGCGGGAGAGCAAGCTGCTGGCGGACGCGGTGGAGTTTCAGCCGAGACTGTATCAGATGATCGAACGGCTGGCGACGGCAGAGGAGCTGAGCGACCACTGCGTCCGGATACAGAATATCGAGGCGGAGTATATGGAAAAGACGGTGCGGGAAGTGGTGACAGAGAACCGCAAAACGGCGGCGCAGATTCAGAACCTCGTCGAACAGGCTGGGAAGAATCAAGAGCAGTTTATCTCGAACTGCTCCGAAACTCTTTCCAAGAGTACCAAGACGCTGGACAGCACGATAGAGAAACTACACCGAAAAATATTGAAAATTATGATAGCCACGGCGGTATCGGCGGTGGCGCTGTCGCTGCTGGTTTGCGCGGTATTCTGGAAGCTGGCAGTATAATCGACGGCACTGGCGAGGATCCGGAGGAGCGCCGAAAGCGCATTGAGGCACAGGAAAACGCCTCCAACCTCGGTGCCGTTATCGGGCTTGCGGTCGGAGTCCTCACAGCCGCAGCCGACAGCGAGGAAGATATGTCCGCAGAGGAAAACGACGGACCTACCATGAAGATGTAGGAGAAAGGAATTGCCTATGACGAAAAAAGAACACGAAAAAGAATTGCGCTGCTATCCGGCGGCGCTGACCGCCGCCGAGGTCGCGGAGATCCTGCGGGTCAGCACCAAGACCGTATACAAGCTGATAAAAGAAAAGTCCCTTCCGGCGGTAAAGGTCGGCAGAGAAAACCGCATTGCCAAATCGCAGCTTATTGACTATCTGCGGCAAAGGGAACGACAGGGTTCGAACCCAAAGGTCTGTTTTCTTGAGAAAACTCCCGAAAAAGTCTGGACTTGTGCGGTGAGTTGTGATATTGTTCGTGTCGGTAAAAACAAAAAAGGAGTGAAAGCAAATGAATGCCGCAACCACACTTGCAGCCAGCGTACAGGCTAAGAAAGGCCGCCTTTATGCCGTGATACAGGTCAGAGAGAACGGCAGGACAAAGCCTGTATGGCGCGCGCTGGGATTGCCCGAGAGCGCCAACAAATCAAAGGTGAACAAAGCATACCGAGAGGTGGTGCAAGCCTTTGAGCAAACCTATGCCGAGCAGATCGCCCAAAACAAAAAGCCTGCCTCGGATATCCCGATCTACGATTATATGTGCGCCTATTATAAAAAGATCGAGAAAAACATTCAAAAGAGTACCGCCGAAAGCTACCGCGGAATGATAAACGGTAGAATTCGGCGGTATTTTACTGCCCGAAAGGATTTGACGGTCGGCAACATCACCGCAAAGGACATTGAGAATTTCTACGAGTGGATGTTCGAATCAGGCGTAGTCGCCAACACCGTTATCCACTACCACACCGTCCTGCACAGCGCCTTCAAACGGGCTTTCAAGGACGGACTGATTGACTCCAATCCCTTTGACCGCATCGACCGCCCGAAGAAAAACAAGTTTACCGGAGATAATTATTCCGAGGAAGAACTGATCGCTATGCTGGGGCTCATCCGCGGGGATATTATCTATCCGGCGGTCATGCTGGCGGGCGGCTTGGGGCTGCGCCGCAGCGAGGCGTTGGGGGCACGGTGGTCGGGAGTAGATTGGGAAAAGATTGGCATTGTCGTTGTTCATATCGAAGCGAATTTTGTCAAGCAAATTTTCGCATCGGACCACATCGCTGTACAAACCGCCGTCTCTAAGATAGGTACCAAAAGCTTTCATCTGGTTCAACAAGTCATTGACACGAAAACCAATGAGGTGAAATGTGTTTGCAAGTCCATCATGGTTACTTTCAATCTTGAAAGACATGAGTCCATGCCACTGACCAAGGAATGGATAGAAGCGATCTGCAAGTATGAAGGACGGGATTTGCAAAAAGCATAGATTGATTTTTCTCCCCACCGATGAAGACACCCTCCGGCACCAATGAAGGCATCGAGCGGTACCGGGGAACAAATCTCCCACGAATAAGAAACAAAACAAGCAAAACCAATTCCTTAGAAAAAGTTTTATCCTGATTCATGTCCGCTATATAACAGAAATTGCCTATTTTTGCACCTTATTATTAAGGCATAAAATATCTAGTACAGAAAATGATAGCTGACAAAAGTATAAATTTAGATACCCTTCATAAAGTATTGTTTGATAATGAGAAGCTGGAACTCTCTGAAGAATGTATTCGAAAAGTAGAGGAAAGCTTCGATTTTCTGCAATCCTTTTCCAGCGATAAGATTATTTATGGTATCAATACGGGGTTCGGCCCAATGGCACAATACAGAATAGAAGATCAGTCATTGATCGACCTTCAGTATAATATCATCCGAAGCCATTCCACCGGTGCCGGCAAACCGCTTCCCGAACTTTATGTAAAAGCAGCTATGATTGCCCGTTTGTACACTTTTCTACAAGGGAAGTCAGGAGTGCATCTGGAACTGGTTTCTCTCCTCTGTGAATTTATCAACCGCGGAATTTATCCGTTCATACCCGAACACGGAAGTGTAGGTGCCAGCGGCGATCTCGTACAACTGGCCCATATCGCCCTGACGTTAATAGGGGAAGGGGAAGTTTTTTATC
>ERZ773108.534-NODE-534-length-41987-cov-3.998736_pt1 | contig 41987 bp, 24 predicted proteins | sample MGYA00580570_ERZ773108 | MGnify/ENA primary metagenome ERZ773108 (study PRJEB29015, sample SAMEA2737840) | human gut metagenome | biome: human gut; feature: human-associated habitat; material: faeces | place: China | collected 2012 ...
ACGCACATTAAAAGCTGCCAATCAGATTTTGACAGATGAAGTTGCTGACCTTATTTTACTGGGTAAACCCGCTGAAATTAACGAACTTGCAGTGAAATGGGGACTGGGTAACATCAGCAAAGCTACTATTATTGATCCTGAAACTTCTCCGAAACACGAAGAGTATGCACAATTGCTGTGCGAACTTCGCAAGAAGAAAGGCATGACTATTGAAGAAGCCCGTCAATTGACGAATGATCCTTTGTTTTATGGTTGTTTAATGATTAAGAGCGGTGATGCTGACGGTCAGTTGGCAGGTGCCCGCAACACAACAGGCAATGTACTGCGTCCGGCTTTACAGATTATCAAGACTGCTCCGGGCATCACTTGTGTATCCGGTGCTATGTTACTCTTGACTCATGCTCCCGAGTATGGTAAGAATGGTATTCTGGTGATGGGTGACGTTGCCGTAACTCCGGTTCCGGACCCTAACCAGCTGGCACAGATTGCTGTTTGTACGGCACAGACTGCCAAAGCCGTTGCCGGTATCGAAAATCCGAAAGTGGCTATGTTGAGCTTCTCTACCAAAGGTTCCGCTAAACATGAAGTAGTGGATAAAGTAGTGGAAGCTACCAAGATCGCTAAGGAAATGGCTCCTACACTTGATCTGGACGGAGAAATGCAGGCTGATGCTGCTCTTGTTCCTGAAGTAGGCGCAAGCAAAGCTCCGGGTTCACCCGTAGCGGGAGAGGCTAACGTGCTGATCGTTCCGAGTCTGGAAGTAGGAAATATTTCTTATAAACTGGTACAACGTCTGGGACATGCCGACGCTATCGGCCCGATCCTTCAGGGTATCGCCCGTCCGGTGAATGACTTGTCTCGTGGTTGCTCTATCGAAGATGTATATCGCATGATTGCTATTACGGCTAATCAGGCTATTGCAGCAAAAAACAATAAATAAGTATCAAGCTTTAAGTATTAAAGACAATATGAAAATTCTAGTATTGAACTGTGGAAGTTCATCCATCAAATATAAATTGTTCGATATGACCACCAAAGAGGTGATTGCACAAGGTGGTATCGAAAAAATCGGTCTGAAAGGCTCTTTCCTTAAATTGACTTTGCCGAATGGCGAAAAGAAAGTACTCGAAAAAGACATTCCGGAACATACGATTGGTGTGGAGTTCATTCTGAATACATTGATTAGCCCGGAATACGGAGCTATCAAATCACTGGACGAAATCAATGCGGTAGGTCACCGTATGGTACACGGAGGCGAACGTTTCAGTGAATCTGTATTGCTGAACAAAGAAGTACTCGAAGCTTTTGCTGCCTGCAACGACCTGGCTCCGCTTCACAATCCTGCCAACTTGAAAGGTGTGAATGCAGTGTCCGCTATTCTTCCCAACATTCCGCAGGTAGGCGTATTTGATACAGCTTTCCATCAGACGATGCCGGATTATGCTTATATGTATGCTATTCCCTACGAAATGTATGAGAAATATGGCGTACGTCGTTATGGCTTCCACGGAACTTCTCACCGTTATGTTTCAAAACGTGTATGTGAGTTCCTTGGCGTTAATCCGGTAGGACAAAAAATCATCACTTGCCATATTGGTAACGGTGGTTCTATCGCTGCTATCAAGGATGGCAAATGTATAGATACTACCATGGGACTGACTCCGTTGGAAGGTTTGATGATGGGTACCCGTAGCGGTGACATTGATGCCGGTGCAGTAACATTTATCATGGAAAAAGAAGGCTTGAATACAACCGGTGTTTCCAATTTGCTGAACAAAAAGAGCGGTGTACTGGGAGTTTCAGGTGTGTCAAGCGATATGCGTGAATTGGATGCGGCTTGTAAAGCCGGCAATCCGAAAGCAATTCTTGCTGAAAAAATGTACTACTATCGTATTAAGAAATACATCGGTGCTTACGCTGCTGCATTGGGTGGTGTGGATATCGTATTGTTTACAGGTGGTGTCGGTGAGAACCAGTCACTGTGTCGCGAGGAAGTATGCAAGGGATTGGAATTTATGGGTATCGAGATCGATAAGTCTGTCAATGATAAGATTCATGGTGACGAAGCTGTAATCTCAACTCCTGCTTCTAAAGTGAAAGTTGTAGTAATTCCGACAGATGAAGAGTTATTGATCGCTTCTGATACAATGGATATCCTGAAGAAATAAGTTCATAAACTCCGGATATAGAAAAAGGCGGCTCGGTGACGAAGCTGCCTTTTTTATTAGCTATTTTTCATGGTTCTCGTTTTTTTTACCTTACTTTGTATCTTGAAATAGAGCCATAACCGATTGATATGCGTTACTCCGTTATAATTCCCGTTTATAATCGTCCCGACGAGGTGGACGAACTGTTGAAGAGTCTGACTACCCAGCATTTCACAGATTTTGAAGTGATTGTGGTAGAAGACGGTTCATCTGTTCCCTGTAAAGAAATAGTAGACCGATATACGGATAAGTTGGATATAAAATATTTTTTAAAATCTAACTCCGGACCGGGACAGAGCCGTAATTACGGAGCAGAACGCAGCGAAGGAGAATACCTTATTATATTGGATTCTGATGTCATCCTTCCCGAAGGCTATTTCGATGCGGTAGAGAAGGAACTTCTCGCTTCTCCTGCCGATGCTTTTGGCGGCCCCGACCGTGCACACGATTCTTTCACTGATATTCAGAAGGCAATCAACTATTCCATGACCTCTTTCTTCACGACCGGAGGTATCCGTGGCGGAAAAAAGAAGATGGACAAATTCTATCCCCGTAGTTTTAATATGGGAGTTCGCCGGGCAGTGTACGAGGCTTTGGGAGGATTTTCTAAAATGCGTTTCGGTGAGGATATTGATTTCAGTATCCGTATATTCAAAGGTGGTTACATCTGCCGTCTTTTTCCTGATGCCTGGGTATATCATAAACGTCGGACTGACTTGAAAAAATTCTTCAAGCAGGTGCATAACTCCGGCATTGCCCGTATTAATCTTTATAAGAAATATCCGGATTCTCTGAAACTGGTACATTTGCTTCCGGCGGCATTCACATTGGGAGTAGCACTTCTATTATTAGGAACCCCCTTCTGCCTCTTCAGTTTCATGCCGGTCATTCTCTATGCATTGCTCGTATGCATTGATTCTACTATTCAGAATAAAAGTCTGTCTATTGGCGTTTATTCCATTGCCGCTGCATTTATACAGCTTATAGGCTATGGTACAGGCTTTTGGCGTGCATGGTGGCAGCGTTGTGTCAGAGGAAAAGATGAGTTTGAGGCTTTCCAAAAGAATTTTTATAAGTAACCTACTTTTAATTTGTTTACTACCATTCCTATTTTTACTTAAAAGGAATGTTGCATGACACCCGGGTCTCAATACGTCTGACACCCGGGTCTCATGCTACTCAACACCCGGGTGTCAGGTATGCTGAGACCCGGGTGTCGTACAACTTGTCTCTGCATAGAAAAAAGAAGAAGCCTGCAACCAATTTTTTTTCCATTGCCTCTATCATTAAATTAAATAAGCCTACCTTTACACTCTCAAAACATAGCAAATGGAAAGTGGACACAAACTATCCATCAACCAATGGGCACTGGAGGACCGCCCAAGGGAGAAAATGATGGAAAAAGGAGCAGCAGCATTGAGTGATGCCGAACTACTCGCTATATTAATCGGCTCCGGAAATACGGAAGAAAGTGCTGTCGAACTGATGAGGCGTTTGCTTCTCTCTTGTGATAACAATCTGAACTCCTTGGCAAAGTGGGAAGTCTGCGACTATTCCCGTTTTAAAGGAATGGGACCGGCAAAGAGCATCACTGTAATGGCTGCCCTGGAACTCGGCAAGCGACGGAAACTGCAAAATATCCAAGAACGCCCCCGCATCTCTTGTTCAAGAGATATTTATGACATCTTCCAGCCTGTCATGTGCGACCTTGAACAGGAAGAATTCTGGGTATTATTATTGAATCAGGCGACGAGACTGATCGATAAGGTACGTATCAGCACCGGCGGAATAGACGGAACGTATACGGATGTACGTACCATTCTTCGGGAAGCATTGCTGCAGAGAGCCACGCAAATAGCCGTAGTGCATAACCATCCTTCGGGAAATATCCAACCCAGCCAACCGGACCGGACGCTGACGGAACACATCCGCCGGGCAGCCGACACAATGAACATTCGCCTGATAGACCACGTTATTGTTTGTGAGGATAAGTTTTACAGTTTTGCCGACGAAGGGCTGCTCTGAATAAATTTATTCTTATATTTGCAATTATGACAACAAGTATCAATTTATCTGTATTCGCAGATATAGTCTCAGGACCGATTATGTATAACAATACTTCTTATGACACAATTGAGGAAGCTGTAAATAAGGCAACAGAAGATGGAGATGAAAATCCGGTAATTTATCTGAAAAGAAATATTGAATTTGGTGGGAGTGTAACACTTTCAGAAAATCAACATATGACAATTAGTTCGAATGATGAAAATAAAGTTGTGATAAGTTTTACATGTAATACAACAAAGTCAGATACGTTTTTCACAGTACCGGAAACAGCAAATTTAACATTTCAAAATATTGATGTAGAAGGAAATAGAGTTAAAACTACACAGGAAGATGGAAAAGTAAAATATGAAAATAAATATGCGGCGAACAAGAGCTTTATTATTGTAAAAGGAAAGGTAGTTCTAAATAATACAATATTTAGGAATTTTTCAGTAAATGATGATAAATCTATTTTTGAATTGAATAATGGTGCGTTAGAAATGGATAAGAACTCTGGAATTACAGAATGTGATAATCAGGGGATTTATGCAAGCAATGCTCTGATCAGAGTATATAATAAGGGCAATATAACTGGTGGAACAGTTTCAAATGTTAGAGGGTGGTATGATATTGGAGTAGGATGTGTTTTCTATTCTAATGATTTATTGGAAGTAAGTGATGTAAATATTAGTAATGTTGTAATAAGAGTTGCAAGAGCCAAGGAATTCACAATGAATAATTGTGATATTAGTGAGATATATTCATATGGTGAAGCGATAGATGCAGAAAAATTATATATTAAAAATTCAAAGTTTTATCATAATGGTTCTCATTACGGAACAAGTACATTAGCATTTGATTATGGTGAGATTATAAATACATCATTTGAAAAGGAATATGTAAGATATGGTTGGACAAATATTTTAGTAAGAAAAAGAGCAGTTATGGCTGGTGTAAAGTTTGTTAATAACAGGAACGATATTAAGATTGAAAAGAATGCTTCGGTTATTGTTAAAGAAGGAAAGATAGATAGTGAAAAATTTGGCAAGGATATTGAAGTAAATTCAAATGAATTTAGCGGTAATTCAATGTGTGCATTTTTTGTTGATAGTACAGCAACACTTATTGTTGAAGAAGGAACGTTTAGTGGGAACAATAATGATATGGGTGGTGCAATTAATAATCAGGGTAATACAATATTAAAAAAAGTATCTATTTTTGATAATAAGGCTAGGAATAGTAATGATAAGAATGTTAATAAGGTTACATATGGAAACGGAATTTATAATAATGGCACATTAGAGGTATATAGCTTAGCAAACATTCAGGATCAGATTATGCTTGGAGAAGGTAAAATAGTTACCGTTAAAGAAAAACTTATGTATCCTATAGATATTGTTGTAGAGGAGATAATTGGAGATGAATTTAGAGCTATTGCGCAATATGAGACGGAAGAATCAGAGGCAGATGCTTATATAAATGCTACAGAAGCTATATGGAAATTATCATCAGTAACAGACGATAAGCAGGATAATATTACAGCCAGTGGAAACAGAATTGGATTAGTTAGTGAAATTAATACACAGAATATTAAGTGTGTTGACAATAATAATCAACCTATAGAAGGAGTGAATTTTACTCTTTGGAAAGTAATTAATGGAAGAAAATATAAAATGGGAATTACGGGGGCTACAAATGAAGATGGCATACTCGAAATTGTACGTTTGCAAAAAGGAGATTATTCAGTAACATTAGATAAATATCCTGATGGATATTATCCAAATGAAAAAATAGATTATTTATTTACTACATCAAATGATAATACAGTAAAAATTATAAATCTTGGAGAGTTTAATGCAGAACCGACAGCGATTATTACATTAGATAAGGAAAAGTTTGAAGTAGGTGAGACAGTAAACTTTTCAGCTGCTGAATCTTATGATGATCATACTGATAAAGAAAATCTTAAATACTCATGGGATTTTGGGGATGGAAAGAAATCTGGCAGCTTAGAAGCAACACATAAATATTATTTGCCGGGAACTTATGTTGTTATATTAACAATTACAGATGAAAAAGGAAGAACAAATACTGCTGTACAGGAGATAGAAGTAGAGGGCTCTGATACATATAGAAAATTAAAAGTAAGGGTTGAATCGACGGAAACAGGTGAATTGCTTACGGGAGTTGACATATATGTGTTAAATGACAATAATGAAGCAATTTGGAAAAATTCTAATAAAACAGGTATATTAGAAGTTTATTTATTACCTGGAGAATCATATAGTGTATATGCAGAGGATAAAAATGAAAGGTATTTGCCACGTCAGTCAAAAGTGATAATGGGTGAAGAGGATAAGGAAATAGTATTATATCTTAGCACTAATGATACAGTAAAAGGTAAAGTTACTGCTTCTGAAATGACATATGGAGAGATTAAAGAAGCAGGAATTGACATGGACTGTGATGATAACCAAAGGATTATCAAGTATGAAGTAACTTTAGTATTTGGTCCTAAAGCATCTCAAACATCAGATGTGCGTAGTTGGGAAATTTATTCAGAAGAGGTTTCAGGTGACATAAAAATTAAAGCAAAATCAGAAACTACTTCCGGAGAATTTAAAATCAATACATATATAAAAGGAAATTCAGTCTTTTTCTTAATTGTTGATGGAACTACTAAATATTTGTGTGATATGTTTCATGTGCAATTAGTGGTGTTTAATACTTCAACACAGGAATTTATTACTGATTGCGAAGCAAAATTATGTCTGCCGGATGGATTAGCACTTGCAAAAATGATTGAAGGAAAATCTAATGAAGCAATTAAAAAAATTGGAAGGATTGATAAATCTAGTGAGGCTTGTGCTGATTGGTATGTAAGAGGGGAGAAAAACGGAGATTATAAGGTGTCGACGATTGTAACCGGAAAGATGGATGATGGGACAGGCGAGACGGAACCATATGAATTTATTCATCAGTTTGAATCTCAAGACATTCTTCATGTAACAGGAGAGGCAGCTTTGGAACTGAAGATTGCAGCTAATTCTATTGCATTTTCCGGAAAAGCATATCCTATTAGAATGACATATACAAATGTTTCAGATAAAACTTTATATGGATTGAAGTTTTTCTTTGATAGGGAAGAACAAAAGGCTATTGATGGAACAATATATTTAGAAGAGTATGATACGACACATAAAGTAGTAAACCATCCAGTAGAGAAAATAGAAGTAAAAAATGGTATTTTTTGTGAACGTTTATTACCAGAAGAATCATTTACAATTACATATGTAACAACTATTGAATTCTCTAAATTAAAATCATATTTAAGTGGTATTGTGACAAGAGTTTTAGAAGGTTCAAGTACAACATTTAGAAGCACTTCGTATGAAATTATAGAGGTTCCGGATTATGATAATGATTGGAATATTTGGAAAAATTCAATTGAACATTATGTAGGAGAACCAGTAAATTTGTATACTGGTGGATTTACATATAAATATACAGATATAATTGCAAGGGGAAGACATGAATTAACATTTGAAAGAAATTATGATTCCAGAAGAAAAGTTGATAATGGACTTGGCATAGGATGGTCATCAACATATGATTATGTACTAACAGATGATAGTGAAAACGATGAAATAACTGTTAGTTATCCAAATGGAGAAAAATATATATTTTTTAATCCAAACGATAATGGAATATATGAATCTTATGGTATGTGTGGAAAAACGCTTAAAAAGAATAATAAAGAATATATATTAACTGATGTAGCAAATAAATTAAAATTTGATTGTAATGGTAAGTTGATTTCTATTATAGAGAGTGATGGTTGGGAGACTGTATTAACATATAATAACGGATTGTTGGAAAATGTATCAAGTGATGCAGGCGAGATGAAATTTATTTGGGAAAGCACAGGATATAATGGCGATAATGAAGAAGTGGGTAAGAGTAACAAAAATTCATTAGAGGATATTATTAAGAATTATGATCCTGCAAAAATTGAATGGGATGCAAATAAAATAAAAGTCACTCCGAAAAAAATAGAAAATCATATTAAAACGATTAACATCAATGGAGAAAATATCACATTCACTTATAATGGGGATAATCTAGATACAGTTACAAATCTTGATAAAGATACTATGTCATTTAGTTATGATGATAATTATAATCTTATTAGTATAAAAGATTTTGAAAACGTTGAAACTATAAAAAATATTTATGATAGAAAGTGTAGAGTGACTAGTCAGGTATCAAAGGATGAAGGAACATTCACATATACTTATGATGATGAAAAATATAGAAATATATGTAAAGGGGATAATGGATATAAAAATACTGTTGAATATGATGAAAATGGAGCAATCATTCGCGAAATTGCAGGTGATATAACTGAATATACATATAATGGATATGGAAAAGTTGTAGGAGCAAAAGATTCAGATGGTATTGTATATACAGCATATGATAATAACGGAAATATTGTAAAAATGGTATATCAGGATGGAACATATGAAGAGTATACTTATCAAAATAATTTGATGACATCATATACAAACAGAAATGGTGAAATGCAGAAATATGTTTATTCAAATGAAGGACTTTTACTTAAACTCATAGATGCTAATAATAATAGCATATCTTATGAGTATGATGTAAAAGGAAATCTGGTTAAAGAAAAAACAAGTGAAGGCATCGTTATTAAATATACTTATAACAAAGCAGGATTGGTGGCAACAAAGACGGACGGTAATGGAAACGTTATCAGATATACATATGATGATTTTGGGAGGACTGTCAAAGAAACTGATAATGATGGTAATGCAAAAGAGTATACATATTCGAGAGCAGGTAAAGTTTTAAGTGAATCTGATGAAAACAAAAATACTATTAAATATAAAGTAAACAAAAATGGATTTATAACAGAAACTGTAGATACTTGTGGCAATTCTGAAAAAACAACATATAATGCACAGAGCAAGATAACAACAGTTAAATCAAAAGCCGGTTATGAAACAAAGTATGTTTATGATAAAATGGGAAATGTTACATCAGAAACAGATGCGCTTGGTAATAAAGTGAAATACACATATGATTCTTACGGAAATGTGACATCAAGAGTTGATGAAAATGATAATATATGGATGTATTCCTATGATAAGAAAGGGAGACTTAAGTCAATATCAGATCCTTATGAAAATAAAGATACATATATATATGATGACAATGGTTGGTTAATATCAAAGAAAGATGCTAACGGAAATAGCTATTCATATGAATATGATGGAACTGGCAAGGTATTGGCTGAAATTGATGAAGAAGGTAACAGAAAAACATATAACTATGATAGTAATGGCAATTTAATTACAGAGACGGATTTTAACAACAACGTTACTGTTTATACATATGATGGAGATAATAGATTAAAGAAACTAGAAACAGATAAGTGCATAACAAAATATACATATGATAATTGTAATAATGTGATTGCCATTGAAAAAGTAGATAATTCAAAAGAAAATGATAAAGTATCGAAAATATTATATACTTATGATTTCGCCGGTAGAGTGACAAGCTTTACAAATGCTAATAATAGTGCAAAGGGAAGTGATAAAGTATTATATACATATGATAAGGCAGGAAATCTTGCAACTGTAACAAAACAGAATGGGACAATAGATGCCGGAACAATTACATACACATATGATGGAAACAATAATCTTGTTTCATTAAAGAATGAAAGAGGATATGAGGAAAAATATGTCTATGATGAGCAAAGCCGATTGGTAAGTAAAACGGATGCAAATGGCGAAGTTTCATTATATGAATATGATTGTGATGACAATCTTACATTTGAATGTAAACCAAACAATTATTCTGAAAAATACGAATATGATGCAGTTGGTAAAGTTAAAAAAATGACATACGCCGAGGGAAAGGGTGAAAATTATTTACCGTATGCTGATTATTTATATGAGTATGATAAAGCAGGACGTTTAATTAGCGAAAAGGCTAAGGATAGTGAGTCCAAGTCGACAGTCGAGTTGGGACACTATACATACGATAAAGCAGGTAATGTGAAAACCATAACAGATGGATTAGGTAATGAAACATCATATGAATATAATAAGCGTGGAGATGTTACTGCTTATAAAGATGGAAATGGAAATGTTACAAGATATAGCTACGATGGAAATGGTAACATTATAAAAAAAGTAGAGGCAAATAATAATGAGATTACTTTTGTATATGATTCAATGAATAATGTTATTGAACAAAAAGAAAGTAGCGGTAAAATTTGCAAATGGGAATACGATGCAAGTGGTAATATTACAAAATATGTAGATTCAGAAGGTCATACGACAAAATATGAGTATGATTTAAATGGAAATAATACTAAGATTGTTGATGCAAAAGGTAACTATGTATCAATGGAATATAACTATTTGAATCTTTTAAGTAAAAAGGAATCTAACGGAAAATTACTTGAAACATATAGTTATGATAATGCTGGAAATTTGATAAAGAAAATAGACAGCAATGGAACTGTGTATACATATGAATATAGTGCAACAAACCAAATCACAAAAATGGTTAAAACATCAAAAAATGGTAAGGCAAAATACAGTGAAATATATTCATATGATAAGGGGGACAATCTAAGTAAAATTACTTATGACGATGGGACAGAAGAGTCGTTTACATATAACGGGAATGGAGATGTTACATCTTATAAGGATAAGAATGGAAATAAGACTTTATATTCATACAGTTATAATGGAAATCTTGTTAAAGTAACGAAACCGGATGGAAACTTTAACTGTTATAGTTATGATGAAAATAACAATTTGACAGTTAAGGAAGAATGTGATGCCAAAACAGGAGAGAGTCATTTGACTAACTATAGTTACGATGCTAATGGTAATTGTACTAGAGAAGGCGTAAGTCTTGGAGAAGATAAAAAATATATATACACTTACTATAAATATGATTGCATGAATAATCTTATAAGTGTAAGTGATTCACCAAATGATGCAAAAGCACCTAATAAGACATATAAATATGATTTAGATAATAATGTTATTGAAAAAACAGAAGGTCAGGATACTATAACTTATTGTTATGACAAGGACGGCAACTTAATTTCAATGATTACACCAAACAACGAGGTGTCGTTTGATAGAGATAACCTTGACAGAATTGTTAATACAAATCAGAATGGAAAGCATGTGTCATACGAATATGATGCTGATGGAAATAAAAGTAAAATAACATATTCTGATGGAAAGGTTGTATCATATGAGTACGATGGAAATGGAAATATTATTTCTTTAAAAAATGATAACAAGTCAACATATTTTACATATGATTATTTAAATAATATAACAGAAAAGTCATCAAATGGTGTTGGTGAAACATATAAGTATGACAACTCACATAATCTCGTTAAGGTGTATGCTACAGAGGGAATAAGAGCTTATCTGATTGACAACTATGAATACGATGCTAATGGAAATATTATAAATCATAAAGAGTCAGGTAGATATACAGAAAAAACAAAGGAAACAAAATATGAATATGATGTTGAAAACAAATTAACCAAAGAAACAATTATTTCAGATGGGAAAGAATCAACAACAAAATATGAATATGATGGTTTTGGCAACTTAATATCAGAAACAAAAGATTCGTATAAAACATATTGCAAATATAATCATTTGAATCAGTTAATAGAGAAATATAATGATAATGATATAGATGCTTCCGGACTAATTAAAGGAATAAAGTATTCATATGACAGTCATGGTAATCTCGCATCAATAAATGATTATAAATCAAGTGTTATTGCGAAATTTAGTGCAACATATAATGAAAATGGACAGATTAAGACAGCTTTCAAAAATGTTAATACAAATGGAATCAAAGATATCACAAGTAACTATGAATATGATGGTTCCGGAAATTTAATAAAAGAAGCAAATGTGGTTCAGTCGTTGACAAATAAGACATCAACAGAGACACAGTATATTTACGACTATACGGAAAAGAACCCGACAGTTTTATCAGAAATAAAAAACAATGGAGTAACAATTGATTATGCATATGGATGTGACAATAAAAAAACAGATGTTACAGTTGATACAAACATACTTTACAAAAAGACTCATGAGACATATAGTGTAAGCACAGACATAATAGGCTCTACAAGATGGGCGTTTGACTCAATAGGAAATGTTTGTGCTAGCACGGAGTATGATGCATGGGGAAATGTAACTGAAAATTCAGGTTTAACTGTTAATGCGTCAGTGCCTACAGTTAATATTACAAAGAGTTATACGGGACATATTTATGATGAGGGAACCAGATTTTGGAATGCAGGCGCAAGAGAATATGATCCGTTTACAAAAAGATTTACATCAATGGATCCAGAAAACGGAAACATATATATGCCGGAAACATTACATAAATATTCATATGCTTCGAACAACCCGGTAATGAATGTTGACTTAAATGGACGCTTTACAACATCAACATTTGAAAAAGCAGCATGTTCGGCTGTAAAAGCGGCAATAGGAGGAATATACACATTTACAGAAACAACGGTTAATGTGTGGAATGATTTTAATAATCTGATAGACAGAATACCGGCTTCGGTAAAGGCAGCGGTAGCAATTGCAGGTACAGGTGTGGCAATTGCATCAGGAGTTGCACCGGGAGCAGCAGTCTTAACAATGGCTATGGCAATGGGAGAAGGAGCAGCGGTAAATCTGGCTTTCTATGCAGTGGGCAGTTATGTTACAGGAAAACAGATGACATGGAAGGATGCTATAAAGACAGCCGGAAAAGGAGCGTTAGACGGAGCATTCCTTAATGGAATAGGACAGGGCATTGCAGGTGCAGGAAGGATTCTGGTTAATAATAAGGCAGGAATAAAGAACTTTTATGTAGACGAGACCGGTTCCGTTAAAATAGATGGGTTAAGTGATGGTAAGAGTGGTAGTACTTCTAATACTTCTAATACTTTATACCATTATACCAATAAGAAAGGTATGAATGGAATTATTGATTCAAATCAATTGAATCCGTCATTGAAAGCTAATAATCCTAAAGATGCTAGATATGGAAATGGTCAATATTTATCAGATATAACACCAGATTCAGTAACGCCAGGGCAGCTTGGAAAGAAATTTATTAATGTTCCAAACAAATACAAATATACCAATTATGTTGAAATAGATGTATCGGAGTTAGATGTGGTAAAAGGTAGAGGTGGAGTTTTTGTAATTCCGAATAAAGTTCCGTTAGATTTAACAAATAGAATTATCAGTTATGGAAAGGTGGGACAATAAATTGCTAGATAAGAAATATATTTATCTCCAAGATGAGGGGGATAAGTATTGGATAGAATTAGATGGAGAAAACTATGCTGTTCGACAAATATCTAGGGATACTTGTGGTAGATATCATTTATCATGTTTTGAGGATTGTCTGGCAGAAGGAGTTTTTGAGGAAAAATGTATCGAAAAGATAATATCAAAAAATGAATTTCAAGAATTGTGGTATAGTTGTTTAGCCAGATTTTCGAAACAATGGAAGTCTGTTAAAACAAAATATAAAATTGGTTCAAATGTTCTGGGGAGAGTAGAATATTATTATCCACAAGGAATTATTTTGAAAGGTACCGATTTTACTGCTTTATATAGGGGAAAAAATAACTATAGATTGCATGAAGAAGTAAGTGTAAGAATAGTTAAATATGATGATGACAACATGTGGTTTGTAGTAGAGTAATTTGTTTAAAGGTTGTGATATAGTTATTATTTCACAGCCTTTACTCTATTACGAGCAGTAGAATTACATAAGATTTACTTTTGAAAAGCAGTAATTTTAGTCCAATTATTGCTTCAAAAGGCAGTAAATCACATACAGATTTTTGATGGAAAGATGGTATCGGATTCTTTTGATTTTACTTTCAAGATATTACGAGAATCCATTTTTATTTAGAAATTTAGCTGTTACGTAAGATTTTTTCGTAATTAAGTTTCACTTTATTTAATATGAATTATGACATTCAGAGACAGATAATAGCCTGTTAAATGCAGACAACTAAGAGAATGAAGTGTCAATTTCCAGTAATCTGAAACTATTTGCATCTGAGAATACCAAAATTCTCCAATCTTAATCCACACTTCCTAACATCATATCTCTGTTTTGATTCATTTTGATTTTCTGAATATAAATCAAACTAATATCTCCAGAAACCAGCTCGTCCATCGATAATGCATATTTCCATAGATCCGTGGAATATTACTTTTATCATAGTGTTTGAATTTTGTATATGCTCGATTATCTGAAGCAAGAATTGTAGCTTCAAAAAACAAATAGTTCCGGGAATTTGATAAAAGAGGCAAATGAGGTTCAGTCGTTGACAGACAGAGACACAGTACGGCAATAGGAGGAATATACACATTCACAAAAACAACAGTTAATGTGTGGAATGATTTTAATAATCTAATAGACAGAATACCGGCTCCGGTAAAAGCGGCGGTAGCAATTGCAGGTACAGGTGTGGCAATTGCATCAGGAGTTGCACCGGGAGCAGCAGTCTTAACAATGGCTATGGCAATGGGAGAAGGAGCAGCGGTAAATCTGGCTTTCTATGCAGTGGGCAGTTATGTTACAGGAAAACAGATGACATGGAAGGATGCTATAAAGACAGCCGGAAAAGGAGCGTTAGACGGAGCATTCCTTAATGGAATAGGACAGGGCATTGCAGGTGCAGGAAGGATTCTGGTTAATAATAAGGCAGGAATAAAGAACTTTTATGTAGACGAGACCGGTTCCGTTAAAATAGATGGGGTAAGTGGTGGTAAGAGTAGTACTCCATCTTATGGAGCATATAGTACTAAAATCGATTCCAAGGTTACTGCAGTAGAAAAACAAGAATTGCCGAGTTGGTTAATTGATACCTATAAAGATGGGCAATATCGTACTGTAGTAACTAATGAGGAAATTACTGTATATCGTGCATTTGGATATAATGCGGAAGCTGGTGGTGCATTTGCGACAAGTAATCCTTCTATAAATAGAGTACAAACAAAAGTTGATAGTGCAATACTACTAGAGTGGAAAAATACGCTCAGGTATGAGGCAGAGATTGTTATCCCCAAAGGAACAACTTTGAATATAGGACGTGTAGGAGAGCAATATACTATGAGCGGAGCAAGACTGTCAGGAGGCGCGGATCAAATCTTATTGCCACAAAATTGGGATTTGAATTGGATTAAGAGTATTAGAAATATTAAACCTTAAGGAGCATTTATATGAAAACTATATTAGAATTAAAAAAACAAATTGAAAAGGTAATTTTATTGTTAGAACAACGCTTGATAGATGACCCAGATAGGCCCATTTTAAAAACTTTATATGATAGATATGTGAGGGCTGAAGAAATATTAAACAATAATGACGATATTAAAAAAATAATGATTATTGGTGGGTGTAGAGCATATTTGGATGCATTTAGCGATTATATGAATCCATTGCTAATTGAGATGGACAAAGCAGAAAAAATGTTTTCGAATATGAATGTGAAAAAATAAATTGAAAAAACAAAAAAATCAACGGTATTCCATAATCTTAGAAACATTATGAAATACCGCTGATTTTCTGTTAGTCTTTAATAGTCAGCTAGTTGCATCAATAAGGAAAAAAGAATTGCATGCCTATGCAGAAAACAACTGCCGTGTAAGCGGATTTTTATGCTTGTATGGAATCTGTCGACTGCATTATGACTTTTCTCTGCACATCCGACAAGTAAAGTTGTTTATATTTATCATGGAGTTTATTCTCTTGTCTTGTGGTTTCAAGATAGTTGGCATTATACTTTATGTTATGGTGTATGTTGTTATAAGGCCGTTCATCCAAGCAGCTGGCAGTTATGTTGCAGGGAAGCAGATGACATGGAAGGATGCAATAAAGACATCCAGAAAAGGAGCATTAGATGGAGCGTTTCTTAATGGAATAGGCCATAGTATTGCAGGTGTAAGAAGAATACTTTCTAATAACAAGGCAGGAATAAAGAAGTTTTATGTAGATGAAACCGGTTCTGTTAAAATAGATGGGGTAGGTGGTAGTAAGGCTGATATTACTACAGAAATTGGATATAATGCGGGAGATACTCAGGTAAGAGTAGATGGTGATTGGACTGAAAATGATATGAAACAAGCATTGTTAGGACATCCACCCAGAGGTAGATGCTGGAATATGCAAAAGTATAGTTACTATGTATTCACATGAGGGGGAAACATTACAGGAAATGCAAATAGATTTTTATGAGGCATTATTAAAATTTGGTTTAAAATGTGACGAATAGAAATTGATTAAAATAAAAAGAGCTTGAGATATACCTCAGGCTCTTTTTTGTGTTATAATAACATATACTATGTGCATTTGTTAAATACTTATGGATAAAACCTGAATAATGAAATGGAGATAGATATTATGAAAAAGGACTGGAAGAGAGAATATTTTTCAATCCCAAATTTAATGGGATATTTTAGACTGATTTTAATACCGGTATATTTGATGGTGTATATTCACGCAGATGGAATCAGGGATTATGCAATATCAGCAGGAATTTTATTATTGTCAGCGCTCACAGATTTCTTTGATGGAAAAGTGGCAAGAAGATTTGACATGATAACTGATTGGGGAAAAATTCTTGATCCTATAGCAGATAAACTTACTCAGGGAATTGTTGTTATAAGTTTGATTTTCAGATACAGATTTATGGCGATTGTTTTGGTTATATTTATAGTCCAGCAATTGGGACAGGGAATTTTAGGACTTATATATATTAAAAAAAGCGGAAAAGTTGAGGGTGCGAAAATGTTTGGAAAAGTAAGCACAGCATTTCTTGACTTTATGGTATTAGTTTTAGTTATATGGATAGATATACCGAAAAATGTTGCATTGGCAATGATGACAGTGTCAGTATTTTTAATGACAAATTCATTGCTTAGATATTTTGATTATTATTACAAAGAGATAAGGAAATAAAATGAATGAAGTTCATTTTCTAAAGATATTTCCGATGACCAGCCAACAATTAAATGGCTAGGCAATACCACATTTTTTATAGGAGATTAACATATGAATTTTGCTCATTTACATGTGCATACAGAGTTTAGTTTGTTAGACGGCTCGAGTAAAATTAAAGAAATTACGGCAAGGGCAAAGGAACTTGGAATGAATAGTCTTGCGATTACTGACCATGGTGTTATGTATGGGGCGATAGACTTTTATCGGGCTGCAAATGCCAATGGAATTAAGCCGATTATCGGATGTGAGGTTTATGTTGCACCGGGTTCAAGATTTACTAAAGAAGCAGGGGAGAGCGAAGACCGTTACTATCATTTGGTTTTGCTTGCCGAAAATAATAAAGGATATAGCAATTTGTCAAAAATCGTATCAAAAGGATTTGTTGACGGATTTTATTATAAACCACGAGTAGATTACGAGGTGTTACAGGAATTTCACGAAGGTATAATATGCCTAAGTGCATGTCTTGCAGGTGAGGTGCAGAGATATCTGGCAAGAGGAATGTACGAAGAAGGAAAAAAAGCAGCGCTTAAATATCAGGATATTTTTGGAAAAGGCAATTATTTTCTTGAAATGCAGGACCATGGAATTCCTGAACAGCGTATGGTTAATCAGCAGCTTATGCGTATGAGTCAGGAGACAGGTATTGAGTTAGTGTGCACAAATGACGTGCATTATACTTATGATACCGATGTAGAAGCGCATGATATTTTGTTGTGTATCCAGACAGGTAAAAAGCAGTCAGATGAAAATCGTATGAGATATGAGGGAGGGCAATATTATTTAAAAAGTCCCGAAGAGATGGCTGAGTTATTTAAATTTGCGCCTGAAGCATTAGAAAATACGCAGAAGATTGCAGACAGATGTAATGTTACATTTGAATTTGGTGTTACAAAACTTCCTAATTATGAAGTGCCTGAAGGTTACACTCCGGCAACATATTTGAGAGAATTGTGCAATAATGGATTGCAGAAGAGATATGTCGATACAAAGCTTGATTATGATTGCCCGATGTCTTTAGGACAATTGAAAGAACGCTTAGATTACGAACTTAGCACAATTGAAACCATGGGATACGTGGAATACTTCCTTATCGTATGGGATTTTATAAATTATGCAAAGACAAATGGAATTGCAGTAGGTCCGGGACGAGGTTCGGCAGCAGGAAGTATAGTTTCGTATTGCCTTGAAATTACGGATATTGACCCTATTAGATATAACTTACTTTTTGAAAGATTTTTAAATCCTGAGCGTGTGTCCATGCCCGATATTGATATTGATTTTTGTATCGAAAGAAGACAGGAAGTTATTGATTATGTAGGAAGAAAATATGGCAAAGACCATGTCGCTCAGATTGTTACATTTGGAACTTTAAAAGCCAGAGGTGTGCTTAGGGATGTAGGTAGGGTACTTGATATGCCATATGCACAGGTGGATGCAATTGCAAAGACAATTCCTAAGGAATTGAACATTACTCTTGATGGAGCTTTAAAACAAAATAGAGAATTAAAAACATTATACGATTCAGATCCAGAGGTAAAATACCTTATTGATATGTCAAGAAGACTTGAAGGACTTCCACGACACGCATCAATGCATGCGGCAGGTGTAGTAATTTGTGCAAAACCTGTTGAAGAGTATGTTCCGCTTTCAAGAGCAAGTGACGGTTCAATTACAACCCAGTATATAATGACAACATTAGAAGAATTGGGACTTTTAAAAATGGACTTTTTAGGATTGAGAAACTTAACTGTAATTCAGAATGCGGTTAGATTTGTTGAAAAAGACCATAATATAAAATTGGATATGCATAGCATAGATTATGATGATAAAAAAGTATTGGCTTCTATAGGAACAGGAAATACAGAAGGAATTTTCCAGTTGGAAAGTGGCGGTATGAAAGGGTTCATGAAGGAATTAAAACCTCAGAATCTTGAAGATATAATAGCCGGAATATCACTATATCGTCCGGGCCCTATGGATTTCATCCCTAAATATCTTGAGGGAAAAAATAATCCGGAAGCAATTACTTACGACTGCCCGCAACTTGAGCATATATTAGAGCCAACTTACGGCTGTATTGTATATCAGGAACAGGTTATGCAGATAGTTAGGGATTTGGCAGGATATACATTAGGACGAAGCGACTTGGTTAGAAGAGCCATGTCAAAGAAAAAAGATTACGTTATGCAGCAGGAAAGACAGAACTTTGTTTATGGAAATAAAGAAGAAAATGTACCGGGCTGCATAGCAAATGGAATAGATGAAAAGACTGCAAATAAAATTTATGATGATATGATTGATTTCGCCAAATATGCTTTCAACAAGTCTCATGCGGCGGCATATGCAGTTGTTGCCTATCAGACAGCATATTTGAAATACTATTATCCGGCAGAATTTATGGCAGCTATGCTTACATCTGTCATGGATAATGCAGAAAAAGTATCTGAATATATTTATTCATGCCGTTCAATGGGAATAAAAATACTTCCTCCGGATATAAATGAAGGAGAAAGCGGATTTTCTGTATCTGAAAATTGCATACGATATGGTTTGACTGCAATTAAAAGTGTAGGAAAAAATATTATTGATGCGATTGTAATGGAAAGAAATGCAGCAGGAAAATATAAATCATTAGAAGATTTTATCTCAAGAACAAGTCCGCTTGGAGTTAATAAGAGAGCTGTTGAAAACTTTATTAAGGCAGGGGCTTTGGATTCACTTGGAGCGACAAGAAAACAAATGATGATGGTTTATGTTCAAATCATGGATTCAGAGGCACAGGAAAGAAAAAACACCATGGCAGGTCAAATGAGTTTATTTGATTTTGTAAGCGAAGAAGATAAAGCAGATTTTGAAATTAAAATGCCTGATGTTGGTGAGTATTCAAGTGACCAGATGCTTGAATTTGAAAAAGAAGTTTTAGGAATCTATGTTAGTGGACATCCTTTACAGAAAGAAGAAGCAAGATGGCGTAAGCATATTACAAATATTTCCACTGATTTTGCTGAAGTAGGAGAAGATGAGGAAAATACAAAAGTCGAAGACAAGGCAAGAGTAACAATAGGTGGAATAATTACCGGAATTACAAAAAAATATACAAGACAGGGGCAGCCTATGGCATTCTTAACATTAGAAGATTTGTTAGGTTCTGTTGAAGTAATTGTATTTCCAAGACAATATGAAAAATATAAAACACTGATTGCTGAGGATAATCAGATATTTGTTAACGGACAGGCAAGCTTAGAAGAAAATGCAGCAGGTAAAGTTATTGCAAATGATATAAAAGCATTTGATGAATATGGTACAAGTCTTTGGATTGCATTTGCAGATAAAGATGATTATACAAATAAGGAAGCAGAGCTGTTTGAATTACTTTCTGAAAATAAGGGAAAAGATAAGGTTATAATATATCTTGTGAAGGAAAAACAGAGTAAAATGTTGCCTGCTATGTATAGAGTAGATTCAAATGATACATTAGTTGAAAAATTAAAGGCTATGTATGGAGAAAAATTTGTGACAAAAGTATTAGAGTAGCATTTGTGACAAAGATATTAGAGTAGCATTTACAACAAAGATATTTTAGTAACATTTGCAACAAAGATATTGTAGTAATAGTTGCAACAAAATTGTAAGGTAACATTTGTGACAAAGAGATTAGAATAACTGATAAATAATAAAATTATCAGTCATATATATGGGAGTAAAAATGAAAGTTGATAAAGCTATAAAAGCTACATTCAATACAAATTTAATAATTCTTAACGGCTTTTTAGTTGCTCTTTTAGTAGGAACTATATTGTTAATGTTGCCCGTTTCCTCTGCAAGTGGAAATGGAACAGATTTTATTACGGCATTGTTTACGGCAACAACATCGCTTTGTGTAACAGGGCTTGTAGTTGTGCCTACATATGCATACTGGAGCATATTTGGAAAAGTAATAATACTTATATTAATACAGCTTGGCGGGCTTGGGATTATTAGTTTTACAATTGGATTTCTAATTATAATAGGAAAGAAAATTTCTTTGAAAGAAAGAAAAATGATACAGGAATCGTATAATCTTGATTCGGCACAGGGTGTCTTAAAAATATTGAGAAAAATATTTGGAATCACTCTAAAAATAGAAGGAATAGGAGCGATACTTTATTCCATACAGTTTATTCCTGAATATGGAATCGTAAAAGGAATCTGTTACAGCGTATTTCATTCGGTATCTGCGTTTTGTAATGCGGGAATAGATATAATTGGAAATGACAGTCTTGTTAAGTATCATGGAAATGTGCTTGTCAATTTTACAACTGTGATGTTAATCATATGTGGTGGTATTGGATTTATTGTATGGCTTGATATCGGTGGCATAATAAGTGAAATCCGTAACAAAAAATTGAGCCCAAATAAATTTATAGAAAGAATGAAATTGCATACAAAGCTTGTATTGATTACGACAGCTATTTTAGTTGGAGGAGGATTTTTATTTATTCTTTTATTTGAATATAATAATCCGGACACGCTTGGGAATATGACATTTGGAAATAAATGCTTAGCGGCTTTATTTGAAGCGGTAACGCTTAGAACAGCAGGATTTATTACTGTGCCGCAGGCAGGATTTAGAGATGGAACATTTATGATAATGTGTGGTTTGATGATTGTTGGCGGTTCCCCTTTTGGAACAGCAGGTGGAATTAAAACAACTACATTGGCACTTATTTTTCTACTAACCTGGTCAACTATAAAAGGCAAGGAGGATATAGAGGTTTGCAGAAGAAGAATAAATAAACAAAATGTCAGAAGTGCAGTAGCAATCGGAACAATAGTACTTAGCATACTTGCAGTAGCAATTATGGCGTTAAGTTTTACGGAAGATGCACCTTTGAAGGTAATTACATTTGAGGCTGTTTCAGCCCTTGGAACAGTTGGACTTAGTATGGATTTTACAGCAAGTCTTACAGCTATAGGAAAACTTATTATAATAGTACTTATGTTCTTTGGAAGAGTAGGACCTATAACGATTGCCATGGCAATGGCAGGCAGGGCAAGAAAAGATAGAAAGATAACGAATTATCCTGAAAAGAGAGTAATGATTGGATAAAATTCAAACAAGTAATGTGATTATATTTTTAAAATGTAATATTCAGTAATAAACGGATGAAATTTAAATGAAATAAAGTATGCAGAAATTATTTTATATTAAAAAATTTTGTATACAGTTTTAAACAAATGAATTAGAAGGAGCATAAAATGAAGGACGTAGCGGTTTTTGGAATTGGAAAATTAGGAAAAACATTTGCAGTAACTTATTCAAAAAAAGGTGGAAAAGTTTTTGCAATTGATAGACGTCAGGAAAGAGTAGATGGAATTGCAGAAGATGTGACATATGCCATAAGAGCCGATGTTACAGAGGAAAATGTTGTAGAAAATCTGGGAATCAATAATGTAGATGCGGTAGTAGTTGCCCTTGGAAATAATTTTGAGGCAAGCATAATTGTTACTACAATATGCAAATCTTTAGGGATTCCATACATTGTTGCTTCAGCGATGGACAAATTACAGGCAGATGTACTGATGAAAATTGGTGCGGATCATGTTATTTTACCGGAAAGTGAAACTGGAAAAAGGCTTGCAAATGGAATGGCAAGTGGAGGGCATTTTCAGGATATTGCTGATTTGTCAGATGAATTTAGCATAATTGAAACTAAGGTTCCAAAAGAATGGATTGGTAAAAGTTTAATAGAATTAAATCCAAGAAAGAAATTTGGATTCAATGTAATAGCAGAGAAGGTAAATGGTGTTTATAAAAATAATATAGATGCGGATAAACCTTTTGGAGATCAGGAATCAATAATTGTAATTGGTGATAATGAGAAATTATTAAGAGTATTTAAAGAGGGTTAAAAAATGATAATCACATCAAATACAAATGAACAGATAAAGAATTTAATTCATTTAAAGGATAAGAGCAAAGCCAGAAAAACTTCAGGAACATTTATTGTAGAAGGAATTAAAATGTTTCAGGAAATACCAAAAGAAGATTTTATTAAGGCTTATGCTTCTGAAAGCTTTTATGAAAAAAGAAAAGAAGAAATATCAGATTATTTTAAGAAAAATAATTTAAAAGAAGATGTTCAACTTGTTAGCGACAGTGTATTCAAAAAAATATCAGATACAGTAACGCCACAGGGAATATTAGCTGTTGTAAGACAAAAAACATATTCTATTGAAGATATAATAAAATCAAGAAATAAAGAAAAAAGCTGTATTGTTGTACTTGATAGAATTCAGGATCCCGGGAATCTCGGTACAATAGTAAGAACAGGCGAAGCTGCCGGAATTACAGGAATAATTATGAGTAGTTCAACTGCAGATATTTATAATCCAAAAGTTATACGTTCTACGATGGGGTCAATTTATAGAGTTCCATTTGCAATAGTAGCTGATTTGCCTAAAGCAGTAGATATATTAAGAGAAGATGGTATAACATGTTTTGCAGCACATTTAAAGGGTGAATTATATAATTCAGGAACACTTACAAAGGATTGTGCTTTATTAATTGGAAACGAAGCAAATGGATTAAGTGATGAAGTAGCAAATAAAGCAGACAAACTAATTAAAATCCCTATGGCAGGAAAAGTAGAATCACTAAATGCGGCAATTGCAACATCAATATTAATGTATGAAGCAACAAGGTAAAAAAGGTTCTAAACTTTGGATTTCTCCATGCTTGACAAAGAACCAAAAAAACTCCCACATTTGTATCTTATTCTTGTGAAGTTCTATGATATCAATAAAGAACGCTCGCACTGCTTGTCGCTCGTAGCAGTTCTAAATATTCAGCACACAGACCGGCTTTGAAACCTAAAGTTTCAGCCGGTCTATGCACCGAATATTTGAACCGACGGCGCCAAATGCACTTTATTTGATATCATAGAACTCCACAGTTATGAGAACAAATGTAGGAGTCTTATTTTATAAAGCTGATAATTTCTCTACAGCTTTGTCATCAAGTATTTCTTCAAAATGTTCAAGATAAAATAAATCTTTTGCATACGTTGCACTTTCAATTTGACCGTGTTCTGTGATAAATCCTAAAATTTTATTTAATACTGAAGGCTCAGTTGATTCTAAGCATATAGATAAATAATATTTATTGTTATATGGAGATTTATATACAGAACTATCTCCTTTAAAATAAGGCATGATTAACTTTGTTACAGTAATCACATCGCTTAAATTATCATATATTGAAATATTGTAAAGCAAGTCAGAATCACCGGAATTATCCGATACTTCGTCCTTTACAGATGAAACAATGTTGTCTAATTCTTCCGGATTAATATCGTCAAATGGATCAAAAGCATCTTCCTCTTTATTAGAAGAAAATAATTTAGCTAAACTGCTTCCGCGGTCATCTCCATCTTCAACTTTTGTAATCAATAAAACGATATTTTCAGGAGAAACCGGAATTGCTTCAACCATAAGAGGTTTGTCGTTTACTTCAAATCCAAAATCCTCATTGGCCTGACGCATCATATCTTGAAAAAGTTCCTTTGTTTTCCCTGCCCCAAAAGCCAATTCACTGAATTTAATATGTCTGTCTTCTAAATCAGCACGGCTTATTGTGCAACGAATCTGCTTATCATTGATTTTTTCAATTTTCATAAAATCACCTCACTAACAGTTTAGATTCGTATAGTTTATTATATCCACTATAAAAAAATATGTAAAGTTTTCATCCATATTTTAATATGTAATATATTGCAAATATGGAAAAGTTTCAATATAAAATAAGGATATTTGACAAAATATTCTTATTTATATTTATATTATACGTCAAAAAAGAACACAATATGTCAAAAAAATGAAAAATATATGATATATATGATAAATAAGATGTTGGGGTAAAAAGCCCCAACTTTGACGCCTGCGGATTGTATTTTTTAACAAATCGTTCTAAATTAATGTTGCGTATTTTATACAATATGTGTATAATGATTGAGAGAAGGAGTATATGTTATAATATGGGTAAGAACACTTCTTTGCAACTATTGGAATGCCGATATGCAACGACTTACTATTAATAAGTTTTATGAAATGTTAATATATATCACAATTATTATTTAAAGTATTAATAGTTTGACCTTTTATAATACGGAGTATACGGAATTTCCCTTAAACAAATAAAAGAGCCGGTTATATATAATAATATTTGTCAGATAATGTATTTGAACAATTATTATAATAACGGGCTCTTAGTTTTTTTGCTAATTTATTTTATAGAGAACACATACACCATTTTCCATAAACACGTTTACCTTTAACAATTTTAAAAGGTCTGATTTTTACATATAAATATTGTTTTGACGGATTGTTTGAATCCGTATTAATTCTTCCGTTTAATACAACTTTTGCTGAAGTGTTTTTTCTGCCAACATCCATAGCCTTGTATTTTTTGAAGTTTTTATTTGTAGCATATCTTATCTGATATCCTGATGCTCCGGTAACCTGATTCCAATGGATTGTGCCTGAAAATTTTTTCTTGTTTTTAAACTGACTTAATAAAGAAATATAGGCATTTGTTTTTGCAGATTTAATTCCGGCAGAATAACATATTCTCAAATTATTACAACCATCAAAAGCTGTATCCGAAATAGAAAGTTTGTTACCGTTAATTGTAATATTTTTAAAATCAGAACAATTGCTAAATGCAAAACTTTCAATATTTGTCACGGAATATGGAAGGGTTATATTCTTTAATAAAGTATAAGCAAAAGATGAGTTGCCAATAGTTTTAATACCATGTCCAAAAGACACATTTGTGAGTGGATTATTTTCAAATGCACCTTCACCAATTATTTCAATATTATCGCCTAAAGTTAAATCAGAAATACTATTGCGACTAAACATATGATTTGGAATTGTCTTAAGGTTTAAAGGAAAGTTTATAGTTTCAATAGCGTTATCAGCAAATACATAGTCACCCCATGTAAGAACAGTTTCAGGAAGTGTTATGCTTTTAAAATTACATAATCTAAAAGCACGATTTCCTATATAATATAATTTGTCAGGAAAATTAATTTCCGAAAGATATATGCAACCATTAAAGGCATCATCTCCAATTTTTAAAAGAGTAGATGGAAGTATAACTTTTTTAAAAGAGTATATTGAGTCTGTTACATATGAGTTAAATGCGTTAGGAGCAATTTCTGTTACTCCCTCGGGAATTTCAACAGTCGAAAGTCTGCCGTTATAACCGATAACAACATTGTCGTTTGTAATAAACATACCATTTTCAAATCTCAGTTTATTGCCAAGAGCCAGTGAAAGATGATAAATATCTATGCGGGCTAATGAACTGTAAAGAGTAGAAATGCTTAAGGAATCAAGTGTGTCTGATCCAATTGCAATGTCAGTTACAGAGGTCTGAGAAACAGAGGCCTTAGCAAAATATTTATCTTTTTCTATGGTTGTAACGCTTCCGGGAATCACTAGTTTTGTAAGATTAGTACAGCATGCGTAAGCATCGGAAGACGAATCTGTCTGGGCATAAAGAATAGACTGAAGGTTAAATTCCTGACAACCATCTTCAATAATTAGTTCAGTTCTTTCAGAAGGAACACGAACTATGTTCAAACCATTTTTAGAATAAATTATACCATTTATAGATTTATATGCAGGGTCTTTTTCGTAAACTACAAGATTGTTTGTTTTTACTGTTGAAACTACATCTAACTTAAGAGACGATGAAAACTTAACTGTTTCAATTATAGTATCTCCGCTTATGGAATCGTATGCATCATCCCCCGGGAGTGTCTTAACATTATAATTTCCGGGAACTGATAATTTAGACAATGAATCACAAGAAGAAAATGCACATTGTCCAATAGTGCTAACAGTGTTTGGTACTATAATCTTTTTTATTTTTGTTCCGTAAAAAGCGTAACAATTTATGACTTTCAAAGTGTTTGGAAGCTTAACTTTTTGCAGATTTTTACAATTATAAAATGCGTATTTAGAAACAGATGTAACGCCATTTCTTATAATAACGGTATGTATTTGTCTGTTCTTTTTAAATGTCATTGAGTTAGGCATTTTACCTTTTCCATAAATGGTAATAGTTCCATCCTTTATTTTATATTTGACGGAAGCTATCTGAGTGGAAGAGCTACTTTGATTGATTTTTGCTGCCGCATTTACATTTTTTAAAATTGCACTATTTCCAAAAATAAATATAGAACAAAAAAATGTAAGGATTAATAAAGTTACACCAGATTTAAAAGTTTTTGCCATATAAATCCCTCCTCTCACAGCTTTGAACAGCTGGATAAATTTGAAATTTTTCATACAAATAAATATGTATTTTCCGCTCATACTAATTGATTTAATTATACCAAAATATAGTCTGAAATTAAACAAAAGTTATTAAATCTTAAGATATATAAAGATGAAATTATGTTATATATATGTTATGATGTAGTAGTTAAATATTTGCAAAAAATATGCTAATAAAATGATGTGAATATCAAAAATATGCATAATAAATTGGTAAGCCTATAGTAGTGTTCAATTTAGGAAGATATTCACAGAGGAGGAAGAACAAGTGAGAAAGAGCATAAAGTATATAATGACAATGGCTACAATTTCAGCCATGACAATGACAATGACAGGATGTTTTGGACCGGAAACAAGTAAAGAATATGTTACTTTGAATGATTATATGATGCTTCATTATACAGATGATGATGGAAATGAGGTTACAGCGACATCTGCAGATGGAAATGAAATGGCAGCAGTTGCCTGTGATAATGAATATGTAAATAAATATGCATTTGAAAAAGATGGCGATACTTATATGGATATAAGTGGCGTGAAAAAATATATTGATGACAGATTTTACTATGACAGTACGGAAAATACAGTTATGTATACTAATGCAACTACAATATATACAAGCCTTGTAGGCAGCAATGAAGTTACAGGCAATACAAAAGAAAATCTTGATTTTACATCATCAGTTATGGATGGTGAGATATGTTATGTAAATTTAAAATATATAAGCAAATACATTGATTTTGATTATAAATATGCAAAAGCAAATGGGGATAAGCCTGCAGTTGTTGTAGTTAATACAAAAAGCCGTGAAGATAAAAATGGCACTGTAAAGAAAAATACTCAGATTAGAACAGATGCAGATTATATGGCTGATATTGTTAGTGACGTAAAGGCTGATACAAAACTCACAATTTTAGATAAAGGTGATGAATGGGATAAAGTTGCTACAGACGATGGAGTTATAGGTTATATTTTAAATAAGAGAGTTAAAGTAGGAAAAACAACAAAAGTTTCATATAAAAATGATTATGATACATATACGCATAATGTTTTAGATAAAAAGATAAGCCTTGCATGGCATCAGGTTATGTATTCATCAAGTAATTCAGGGTTAAGTGACATGATAAAAAACGCTAAAGGTCTTAATGTTATTTCACCAACATGGTTTAGCGTAAGTGATTCAAAGGGAGAAGTGTCATCAATAGGCTCAGCGGATTATGTAAAGAAGGCACATAGTGCTGGACTTGATGTATGGGGACTTGTAAGTGATTTTGAAACAGATGGCAATGGAGATTATTATATAAAAACAGTTGTAAATAATACAAAAGCAAGACAAAAGATGGTTTCTAATATAATGAAATATGCATCATTATATGATTTAGATGGAATTAATGTAGATTTTGAATATATAAATGTTTCTGAGGGAGCCGGATATTTACAGTTCTTGAGAGAATTGTCAATTGAATGCAGAAAGAAAGGTATAGTTTTATCAATAGACAATTATCAGCCGTCTGCATGGACAGAATTTTATGACAGAAATCAGCAGGGAAGATTAGCAGATTATGTTGTTGTAATGAATTATGACGAACATACAACTTCAAGTAATGAGGCAGGATCAGTATCATCATTGACATTTACGGAAGAAGGTTTAAAAAATACAATTGATGAAGTGGGAGATGCTTCAAGAGTAATTAATGGAATGCCATTTTATACAAGAATATGGACGGAAACTCCTGAGGACGAATCAGATGGAAATGGAAAATTAATCGAAGATGCTGCAAATGGTAATTATGTTTTGTCAACAAAGGCTGTTTCAATGGATGCGGCAAAAGAAGCGTATACAGAAGCAGGGGCTACACCTAGTTATAATGAAGAAACAGGACAAAATTATGTTGTTTATGAAAAAGGAAACAGTACATACATGATTTGGCTCGAAGATGAGACTTCAGTAAAGGCAAGACTTGAGTTAATGAACAAGTACGAAATTGCCGGGGCAGGATATTGGAAATTAGGATTAGAGTCAGACGATATATGGAATACGATTTCACAATATTTTAAATAATTACTCATAAAAATTGTTTTGGCTTCATATAATTTTAAAGAAGGAGTGAGGCCATGATTAATACAAAACGAGTTTTTTACATTTATTCTTACAAAAGAGGAGTAAAGGGCAGAAATGTAGGATTTGCCAGAATCAGGGGAAGAGATGATAATTATAAGTTGAATGTATCCATTAAAGTTCCGGTAGAATATGGTGCTGAGAATATGGAAATATGCCTGCTTAAAAGAAATCAGGAATTTGTATCCGGATATAAGGTTGGCACAATGACACCATTTAATGAAATATGTAAATTCAATACCGTGATTAGTTCGAAAAAATTGCGGGAAGCTGAATTTGATATAAATGATATTGATGGAATTTATATATTTGGAACAGAGCAGGATGGATATGCTTTTTTTGCAAAAATGGAGGATGAATTGAATGATCATCCAAAAGAATTATTTGATTATCAGATGGACAAATTTAATAGGAATTCACAACTTGTATATGTAAATTAGGAGCATTGCCAATGAATGAAAAATACATGAAAGAGGCAATTAAGCAGGCAAAAAAAGCTGCTTCAATAGGTGAGGTACCGATAGGTTGCGTAATTGTTTATAAAGATAAAATTATAGGTAGAGGCTATAATAGAAGAATGACAGATAAAAATGCTTTGAGTCATGCAGAATTGAATGCAATAAAAAAAGCAAATAAGGTGTTAGACGACTGGAGACTTGATGACTGTGAAATGTATGTAACAACAGAACCGTGTCAAATGTGTGCCGGTGCAATTGTACAGGCAAGGGTAAAAAAAGTTTACATAGGTTGTATGAATCCCAAGGCAGGTTGTGCCGGTTCTATTATGAATTTGTTTAATGTAGATGCTTTCAATCATCAGGTAGAAAGTGAAAATGGAATTCTTGAAGAAGAGTGCAGCATGTTACTTAAGGAGTTTTTTAGAAATCTTAGAAATAAAAAGTAGTTTCATTTAGTATTATTTTACGTTGACAAAGTAAAATAAAATAATGTATACTAAATGTCTGTAATTGAATAAGTTTAAAACTTCCGCGCAGCCGGGGAGATAGCGGTGCCCTGTACCTGCAATCCGCTACAGCAGGGGTGATGCTTTGCGTCGGGTCTATTTTGTAGAGCTGCCCTTTATAAGTGATGTTGACGCTTGGGTCTTGTGCAACGGAAATTTGTGAATCGTGTCAGGTCAGGAATGGAGCAGCACTAAGCAAAACCTTTCGTGTGACGCGAGGGTGCCTGAGCTGAGTTAACTGTAGAGGTAACGTCTATGAGATTTTCACAAAACAAAGCGCGCGGATTAAAATAAAAAGAACTATGACTTTATAAGTTATAGTTCTTTTTTTGCCGAAAAAAAGATTCACATATATAAGGTGGTTTGCTATAATGAAGCAATGTATTTAATATGACGATTAGGTATAAATGCATAATATAAAAGATACTAAAATAGAAATGCAAATGAGTAAAAGTATAATTAAAAAATAAAGCGTGGTAAAAAATGAAAGATATGGTTGGTAATAAATTTATGAAACTAAAAAATGAACTTCATATTGGGAAGAATGACATAATAGCTATGGGGTTAATGCTATTGGCATTATTAATACTTATGCAGTATAGAACATATAGACCGTTTTTAGATGAATCAGACAATTTTTTAGGAGGAAAAATATTAAGCCGTGGCGGGGTTATATATAAAGATTATATATCCCAACATATGCCGGGGATGTATTACATTGTTGGAATTATTGTAAAGTTAGGCTTTACGGAAATTCAGGAAATACGTACATGCTTTTATTTATTAATATTTTTGTCGTGGATAGTTATGTATTTTAGATACAAAAATATATTTTCATTGTGGATAATTCCAACTTTTGTATTTATGTATTTGTCTATGTTTAGTATTTCTAAAGGACATACATTGTTGGCTGAGCAGATAGAAATTATCGCGTTTATGGTGATTATGTGTGAATTGTTCTTATTTTTTAAAACAAAAAAATTAAAACTAAGTTCAACAATTTTTATTTCAATTAGCACATGGTTAGCAATTGTCTGTGCTATGACTGCGGTATGGACAATATTTTTTATGGCACTTATATTTATCATAATTTATATTGAACAATTAAAAAGTAGTGAAAATAAAAAAAATATAATGAATGAGATTATAAGAACCAGTGTGATAATAGCAATTCCTTTTATAATATGGATGGTTTATTTATTAAAAACTAATTCAGTAGAAGAATGGTTTTACCAGGCATATAAATTTAATCAGGAAGTGTACGGAAAATATGTTAATTTCTCAGGAATATTTAAAACTGTTATTGCTCCGTTTTTTGGATATGGAAGTATGATTTGGAAGGCAATACAACAATTAACAGTATCGCTTTATTCAAGTGTAATAATTTTGGTGTATGTAGTAGTTAATATTCTTTTTTGCATAGAAATGAGTCGAAAAGGGAAAATATATGGAATACTTATGTTTGTTACCATTATAGCAATGGGAAATAGAAGTTTTGGTATATGGTCATCAGATGAAAATATGCATGCAACACCGTATTTGGCAATGACGGGATTTATGTTAGCGTATTTATTATTTGAAGTTTGGAATGTTCGAAAAGTGACAATAATAATGCTAACATTTCTTATGGTTGTACCGATTACATCAGCTCTTAATGAAGTGAGCGAATATAATAACAATATTAAATATGTAGAAACTTCTGATACGGCAAAATATATAAATGCATTAACTAAAAAGAATGAAAAGATATTTTTGGTCGGTTTTAATGAATATAATGATTACAATGCATATAATAGAATGCCGGCAACAAGGTTAGTACATATTCATCCGTGGTTTATGGAAGAGTTCCAACAGGATGTAATTAATGATTTGGAAAAAAATAAAACAAGAGTAATTGTTAACGCTGAGGATATGGATATATGGGGATATAAATATGTAGATTATGCCGCATCTTTGAGAAATTACATATTACAGAATTATACTCAGATTGGAAAAAGTGAAGCAAATGTATGGGTGCGAAATGATTATTACGAAAAGGCTTTTGAAAAACTGAATTATGACAATAATATGATAGTGCCAAATAATGAAGAATTAAAAGGTATTACATCAATAAATGGAAAGAGTGTGTCGGAATGTTTTGTACCTAAGATGAAAAAATTGGTTAAAATTTCAACATATATAACAATAAACGGGGATATAAGAGATGGATATTATATGGTGGATTTATATTCTCAAAAGGATAAAAAATGTATTTATAGTAGTGTAGTTCCGATTAGCGGAATAGTTGATGGATGGCAAATGTTTGAATTAGATGATGTTAAAGTGACTCCGGGGAATAAATATGAAGTAAGAATTTCAGTAGCAGGCGTGTCTGAAACATGTAATGTTAATATAGGAGTTATAAAAAATAATGCATCATTAAAAACAAAAATTAACAACAAATTGATTAATCAGGATTTAGCCTTAAGAGTTTATGGAAAATAGAATGAAAAATAGTCCCAAATATTGGATATATTCTAATATTTGGGATTTATTTTTGTTCCAAAATATTATATAATGAATCCAAAGGTATGCCCATTTATAGGAATGAAAACATTTTTATAAATACTAAGCATATTTTTTAGATTTAAAATAGACACAGGAAGGAGCGGGCTAATGTCATATACAGCTTTATATAGAAAGTTTAGACCGGCAACGTTTGACGAAGTAAAGGGACAAGATCATATTGTTAAAACTTTACAGAACCAGATTGAAGCCAATAGAATAGGCCATGCATATCTTTTTTGTGGAACACGAGGAACAGGTAAGACAAGTATTGCAAAGATATTTGCGAAAGCAGTTAATTGTGAACATCCGGTAAATGGAAGCCCATGTAATGAATGTGCATCATGCAAAGCTATTGCAGCAGGAAGTTCAATGAATGTAGTTGAAATCGATGCGGCTTCTAATAATGGTGTTGATAATATCAGACAAATTAGAGAAGAAATTCAGTACTCACCAGCGGATGGAAAATATAAGGTTTATATTATTGATGAAGTACATATGCTGTCTATAGGAGCGTTTAATGCGTTATTAAAGACATTAGAAGAACCACCGGCATATGTTATTTTTGTGCTTGCAACTACCGAACCACATAAGATTCCTATAACAATTCTTTCAAGATGTCAGCGATATGATTTTAAGAGAATCACTATAGATACGATAGCAGACAGACTTTCAGAATTGATGGAGAAGGAACAGGTTACAGTTGAAGATAAGGCAATCAGATATGTTGCAAAGGCAGCAGATGGTTCTATGAGAGATGCGTTAAGTCTTTTGGATCAGTGTATTGCTTTTTATTTAGGACAAACACTTACCTATGATAATGTACTTGAAGTGTTAGGTGCTGTAGACACAGAAGTGTTCAGCAAACTTATTAGAGGCATTATAAATGGAGATGTTGTTGGTAGTCTGCATATATTGGATGATATGATAATGCAGGGAAGAGAACTTGGACAGTTTGTAAATGATTTTATCTGGTATATGAGAAATTTATTATTAGTTCAGACATCAGATAATGTTGAGGATGTAATTGACGCATCCGCAGACAGAATCCAGGCATTAAAAGAAGAAGCACAGATGGTTGAGACCGAAGTTCTTATGAGATACATAAGAGTTTTTTCGGATTTGTCAAATCAGATAAAATATTCTTCACAGAAAAGAGTTTTAATAGAAATAGCTCTTATAAAGCTTAATAAACCGGCAATGGATACGGATGTAAGTTCCTTATTAAACAGAATGGCTTTAATTGAAAATAAATTAGAAAATGGTGTTGTTGCAGTAAGCCCTACAACAACGCAAAGTGCCACACCGGAGAGGCAGTCACAACCTAAAAAGAAATTTGATAAGGCGATACCAAAGGATGTGCAGGAAGTTGCTGATAATTGGGGAATGGTACAAAAACATTTGCCAACACACTTTAGAGCATATTTTAAAGACGCAAGATTTAGTGTGAAAGGTGACAACATATTACTTGTTGTATTTAAACATGGTGCAGTAGGTTATAATCAGTGTAATAAGCCGGAAGTCATAGAAATGCTAAATACAATTATTAGCGAACAGATAAAGAAAGAAGTTACAGTTGAAGTACAAATGCTTGAAGATAATCAGAATTTTGCAGATGTATATCAGGAAGTAATCTCAAGAATAAACATGGATATTGAAGAGGAGGATTTTTAACATGGCAAGACGTGGAGGATTTCCAGGTGGCGGAATGCCACAGAATATGAACAATTTAATGAAGCAGGCTCAGAAGATGCAGAAGCAGATGGAAGAAGCTCAGGCAAATCTTGAAAGCCAGGAATTTACAACTACAGCCGGAGGCGGTGCAGTTGAAGTGACAATTACAGGTAAGAAAGAAATTACAAAAGTAAAAATTGATGAAGAAGTTGTAGACCCTGATGACATTGAAATGTTAGAAGATTTAATTATGGCTGCAGTAAATGAGGCAATCAGAACTGTAGAAGAAAATACAACACAGCAGATGTCTAAAATAACAGGCGGTCTTGGCGGATTATTTTAAGGAGTAGACATTGGATTATTACAGTGGATATATATCAAAGTTGATTGAGGAACTTTCCATACTTCCGGGAATTGGCGCTAAGACAGCGTCAAGACTTGCATTTTATATATTAGATATGCCACAGGAACAGGTGGAAGAGTTATCCCAATCAATTATTGATGCTAAGAAAAATGTAAAATATTGTAAAAAGTGTTTTACTTTGACAGATCAGGACATTTGTCCTATTTGCGCAAGTAAAGACAGAGACCATAAAACAATTATGGTTGTAGAAAACACAAAAGATATGGCAGCCTATGAAAAAGTAGGAGAATATAAAGGGGTATACCATGTATTACATGGTGCCATAAATCCTTTAATGGGAATTGGACAGAATGATATAAAACTTAAAGAATTATTTGAAAGATTAAAAGATGATGTAGATGAAGTTATAATTGCTACAAATTCCAGCGTTGAAGGTGAAGCAACGGCGATGTACATAAGCAAAGTCGTTAAACCTTTAGGGATAAAGATAAGTCGAATTGCCAGTGGAGTACCGGTAGGTGGAGATTTAGAATGTATTGATAACGTTACGTTACTGAGAGCGTTACAGGGAAGAGTGCAGATTTAGATTAAGTCATAATTCGCAACGGCGGATGAATGAAAGGTGTTTATCAAAATGGATAGAAATGAGTATAACTTTAAAATAGAAGAAATGAGAGTCGCTGTTCGTAATAAAGATTACGAAAGAGCAGTGCAAATCGCAGACTCTCTTGATTATAGAAGAGAAAAAGCAAATGACATTTTATCCCTAATAGCAGATGCATACGAAATGGCAAAGCAGTATGATAAGGCAAAGCAGGCTTTGATTATTGCTTATGAAAATACAAATACAGGAAGACATTTGGCTTATAGGTTGTGTTTGTTGTCAGCAAAATTACAGCAGTTTGATGAAGCAGAAGAGTTTTATCAGGACTTTGTTGAACTTGCACCTAGGGACAATGATAAATATATATTGCAGTATGAAATGCAGAAAGCAAAGAAGGCTCCAATTGGAAAACTAATAGAAATCCTTGAAAAGTATATTCAGGAAGACATGGAGGAAAAATGGGCTTATGAATTAGCTAAGTTATATCATAAAGCAGGAGATGAAGAAAACTGCGTTGATATGTGCGATGAAATAAGCTTATGGTTTGCTGAAGGAAAATATGTAAATAAGGCTATGGAGTTAAAAAAACTTTACAGACCACTTACAAAGCTTCAGCAGGAGAGATATGACAATTATAGATTAGGCAGAAAGCCTTTACAAAAGATAGAAAAAGATGAGAGAAAAGAAAACAAACAGGCAGGAGACATAGAAGATAACTTATCAATAGATAATGCCATCTCTGAAGATAAAGAAAAAGAATCAGTGTCGGTAAAGATAGCTGATGAGGTTATTGACGAGAGACCAAGTATTCCATTTATGATAAGAAAGGATAATTTTAAAGAAAGTATCAGAAAGCTTAAACATCCTGTTATAGAAAGTATTCACAAGTCAAATGACGAAAAGAAAGCCGAAGGTGAATCGGAACAAAAAGAACTGTTTGCACAGCAGAACAATCCTGATGTACAGGAGATATTTGTAGAGCAAAATGATCCTGAAATGCATGAGATTACTTTTGAAGATGAATTTGAAAAAGACGAATTGGAGTTAGAATCAGAAGAAAATTCAGAATCAGAAGAGAATCCAGAAGTGAACAAAAATTTGGAATCAGAAGAAAACTTGGAATCAAAAGAAAATGAGTTTATAGTCGATGAAGCTAATATTGAAGAAAGTTCTAAAGAAAAGTCAGATTATTCAGCTAAAGAAGCGACAGATGAAAGCGATGGCAAGTTGGATGTTGAAAAAATAGCTGTTGAAAGCGATTCTACAGAAAACAATGTCGATAAAGAAGCGGAAACTATTTTGGATGGTAAAGAGAATGTTGATGCTATACAAGAAAATGATTCTGATGAAAAAAGTCTTAGCGAAGAAGATAATGCTTCAAATAACGAAAGCATAACTGATGATGAAGAAGATCAGATAGTTAAAAAGCAGAATACAGGACAATTATCAATAGAAGAAGTTTTACATAAACTTCAGGATAGGGGAATTCTTAAGGCGGACACAGTTGAAAAGGCAGTTAAGGCCTTAGATGAGGCAGAAAATATTGTCGAAAAAACAGAAGAAGATTTTGAAAAAATAAATCCTGACTATAAGAGAATTCAGTCGATACATGAAGGTCTTGGTATAGATGAAGAAGGAAATGAACAGGAAATCGAAGATACTGAGACATATAACTATGATAATGAGCAGTATTTTGATGAAATTGAGATAAGTAATCAGGGAAAAGAGATACGGCATGCCGGTGTATCAGAATTTGAAAATCCTACTCATGATAAGGAACTTGGTGCAGACCACGAAAAAGAATTAGATATGGTTCAACGTGGACTTGAATCATTTGCAGCAGAAGCGGCAGCAGATGTATTTGTTCCTGATGTTGATACCGATGTTATAGAAGAGGAAATTAAATTCCAGACAGGTGAAATTTCATTTGGAACAATGGATTTAAATGAAATAGTAAACCAGTCTGCTGCTCCTGAAAGACATAATGAAAAAAGAATTAATGTAAGTTCAAATGATATTTCAGATACGGTTCAATTAGAAAAGCATACATCTTCAATTCCAAATATGGATAATGAGATGACAGAAATAACATTGGATCCGATTGATTTTGAAAAAACAGATAATATTGAAAAATCACCTGAAACAAATGAAATTCCAAATTTTGATATTGAAGCTTTGGAAGATACAGAAACTGCAGGTGAAACAAAAGCAACACCGAATACCGATATGGATACTTTAGGTAATGAAGAAGCCGTAGGTGAAACAAAAGTAATACCAAACATCGACATTGAAGCTTTGGAAGATGAAGAAGTCGCAGGTGAAACAAAAGCAATACCAAATATCGAAGAGGAATTGGAAAAGGCAGCTGAGTCAGAACAGACAAATGTACCAACATTGGATTTGGAATTCGATATGCCTGAGATAATTAGTGGTACAGATGATTCAGTATTAGGGAATCAGTTGCCGGAAGAAGATTTGGTAAATTACGACATAGAGGAAACTATTCAATATGAAAAGGAAGAACTTGAAGAATTAAATAATATTATAGATTCCGAAAGAATGATGAATATTGAAGGTGAGCCTGAGGAGTTGCCAGAATATGAAGAGCCTGAGGTTGTTACAGAAAAATTACCTAAAAAGCGTTTAAGTGAATTATCAGCAGATTTAGAGGAAATATTTAACAATGATATTATTGATTTCAGAGATATGCCTGCTGAAGAACTTGAAAGAGAACGAAGAGAGTCAATTTTAATTTCAGACATTGATAAAACAATGGAATTAGAAAGACCTAAGAGTATCAGTGATTTGGTAAAAGAGGCGGAGGAAAATATAATTTCTGAAGAGCCTGAATTGCTGGATGAACCTTTAGAAGAAACAGTTGGTGAGTCGGAAAGTGATACAATTGATGAAGACGCAGTTGAATCAACAGATCCGGAAATGGAATCGCTAGGAAAAACGGAAAACAAACCTGTTGATGAATTAGAAAACGAATCAACAGAGGAGTTTGAAATAAATAGTACTGATGAATCCGAAAACGAATTTGCGGAAACAATAGAAGATTATGAAACAATTGATGACGTGGAAGAAGTTGAAGATTCAGAAGATGGACCTATAGAAGATATAGAGGAGTCGGAAGATGAATCGGTAGAGGATTTTGAAGAGCCAAAAGAAGATTTAGTTGAGGAAGAATTACAAGAAGATTCATCAGAAAATTTAACTAAAGACGAGCCGGAAGAAACAAAAAAATCAGATATGGAAAATGTTGAAATGCCTGAAGTATCAGCCGAAATGGATAAGATTGCGCAGGAAATTGAAAGCATGCCGGAGATAAGCATACCGGAACTTGATATACCTAAGATAGAAATTCCAAATCTCGATTTACCTGATTTGAGCGATGAGGATGCATTAGAGTTAAGTGATTTGACGGATGTTGCGGATTCTAAAGAAGATTCAGAATCAGTTGATGGGCTGGATGATAATGATGAAGTAGAAGATAGTAAATTAAAAGGATCATTAGATAAATCAGAAGATTATGTTGAATCAGAGCCAGAAGAAGTTGAACCTGCAGAGCAGGAATCAGAGTCAACAGAAGAGGTTGAACCTGCAGAGCAGGAATCAGATGCAGTAGAAGAAGGTAAAGGTTCAGAACAGGAAACAGAACAGAAATCAGCAGAGAAAGAATCTGAAACAAAAGAAGAAAAAGATAATTCAGGAACAAAAATTGTAACAGATGAAGATATGAAGGTGTTTGCAAATTATACAAACATTGAAGGATTGGACGATACAATAAAATACACAATTGAAAAATTAGTCAAAGAATTTGAGCCTGATGGAAATTCTTCTAATGGAAACATAGCAATCAGTGGTGATGAAAAAAGTGGAAAAACTACATTGGCTATTGATATAATCAAGATGGTTAATGCAAAGAGAGGCAGAACCGGAAGAAGAATTGCTAAAGTAAATGCGGAGGTATTAAACCGAAGAGGATTTACAGCTGCATTAAACAAACTTATGGGAAGCGATTTAATTGTAGAAAAAGCTACAGATTTGAATAGTGAGCAAATAGATGAGATAATTAAGTCTGCTAAACTTTATACAAATGACATGTTGATAGTTCTTGAAGGAGAAACTGATGCAATGGCAGATATGTTTGATGAGAATGAAGAGTTAAAACAGATTTTTGATTATCCTATTCTTATTAAGACTTATAATGTAAAAGAATGGGTAGCTTATGGTGTTCAATATGCTAAAGATAACGGCTTTAATATCAACGAGATGGGAATGCTTGCATTATTTAAAGCTATAGATGACTGGTATGGAACAAAGAAAGAAATCAGTCAGAAGGATGTTGAACAAATATTAGATGCAGCCATAAAAAGGGCAAAACATAAATTAGGCAGAAAAATCGTTGGTATTTTTAAAACAAAAGATAAAGACGATTTGCAGATATTAAAAGAAGCAGATTTTAATATTAAATAAAAGAAAGGAATTAAAATGGAAAATTTACAGCTTGAAAAAATAGCAAATGAAGTGCGTAAAGGTGTTATTAAAGGCGTACACAGCGCAAAATCAGGACATCCGGGTGGATCATTATCAGTAGCCGACATGTTAACATTTTTGTATTTCGAAGAAATGAATGTTGACCCTAAAAATCCTAAGATGGAAGACAGAGACAGATTAGTTTTATCAAAAGGTCACGTTGCACCTGCTTTATATGCAGTGTTAGCAGAAAAAGGATTCTTCCCTAAGGAAGATTTAACAACTTTAAGACATATCGGTTCTTATTTACAGGGACATCCCGATATGAAGCATACACCGGGTGTTGATATGTCAGCAGGTTCATTAGGACAGGGTGTTTCTGCAGCAGTAGGAATGGCTTTAGGCGCAAAGATTGATAACAAAGATTACAGAGTATTTGCAGTTACAGGTGATGGCGAAATTCAGGAAGGACAGATTTGGGAAGCAGCTATGTTTGCAGGAGCAAAGAAGTTAGATAACCTTACTGTTATTGTCGATAATAATAACCTTCAGATTGATGGAACAATTGAAGATGTATGTTCACCATACCCAATTGATAAGAAATTTGAAGCATTTAATTTCCATGTAATTAATATAGATGCTCATAATTTTGATGAAATTAGAGCAGCTTTAAAGGAAGCAAGAGAAACAAAAGGAATGCCTACAGCAATTATTATGAAGAGTATTAAAGGAAAAGGCGTTTCGACCTTTGGCGTAATGATGTATGTGCAGTTCATTTTCATAGCGATATTTGTCGGATATGCTATCGGATGCGCACCCGTGATAGGCTTCAACTACGGAGCGCAGAACCGTTATGAGCTGAACAATATGCTCAAAAAGAGCCTTTGCTTTGCGGCAATAGCGGGAGTTACGCTTGTCGCACTGTCGGCGGTGCTTGCAAGCCCTCTCGCAAAGATATTTGTCGGCTATGACGCAGAGCTTTACGAGCAGACACGTCACGCTTTCAGAATATTCTCGCTGTGCTTTTTGCTTGCAGGCTTCAATATATTCACCTCATCGTTCTTCACCGCACTCGGAAACGGCGCTATCTCTGCGGCTGTGTCGTTTATGAGAACACTTATATTCCAGGTTTCAAGCATCCTTATACTGCCCCTTATTTTCGATGTTGACGGTATATGGATGGCGAATGTCGTAGCGGAATTTTTTGCTTTCCTGCTGTCGCTGATGTTCCTTATCGTAAAGAGGAAAAAGTACGGATACTGGCAGAAGAATGTTGCTTTGCCGGTTGAACCTGAATCGGCAATGACAAACAAAAACGCAGATTAAGCGGTTATATAAAGCAATATAGAGCGGCGGCTCGGTAGTGTTACCGGGCCGCCGATGTTATTAAGGTCATTTTCTGAAAACAAACAAATATTCATGTGCAATAAGCAGAAAATTGTACTTTACGCTGTTGGTTTTCCAATATCCTGTTGCTCTACAGTTATGCTGTTCCTTGATGATAAGCTCTTTGAGCGTAAAACCTGCGTCTTGAAAAATCT
>ERZ773108.537-NODE-537-length-41963-cov-10.943638_pt1 | contig 41963 bp, 31 predicted proteins | sample MGYA00580570_ERZ773108 | MGnify/ENA primary metagenome ERZ773108 (study PRJEB29015, sample SAMEA2737840) | human gut metagenome | biome: human gut; feature: human-associated habitat; material: faeces | place: China | collected 2012 ...
TCGGCAAAATCGACTGACCTTTCTTTTTTACCCAACAATATCTTTAATTAAGGGAGAACGGGCGAAATCTGCCGGATGCAGCCATTATGCCCGAATTATGCGATCTGCTGAACATTCAGCTGAGCGAGCTTTTTCGCGGGGAGCGAATGACGATGGAAGCGCATCAGAAGGCTTTCGATGCATTGCTTCTGGAAATGAAGCAGCGGGAAGAATCAGCGAATCGGCGGATTCTTCAGCTGGAAAAAGTGCTTGTCTGCATGACGATTGCGGTATCGCTCACGATGATTCTTGTCGGATGCTATCTGGCGAAAGACCATCTTGCCCTCGGAATCGCCTTATTGACATTCGGCGCTGCGGTTGTTTTTGCCATCTGCTTTGTCGGCGTGAAAATCGAGCATGACACCGGCTATTACGAATGCCCCGAATGTGGAAAACGCTATGTGCCGACCATGAAAGCCGTCGTGATGGCACTGCATCGCGGCACAGCCCGCAAGATGATGTGTCCGTTCTGCGGAAAATGCGCCTATCATCAGAAGGTGCTTGCAAGGTAATTCTATTTCCGAATGCGCCTGCGCCAGCTGCATGCGCCTTGGCGCATGCTTATCTGGAAATAGGATAAAGGCAACAGGGTGTCAAGCGCTTTTGCTTGACACCCTGAATTTTTTTGTAATGCTTTTCACCCATTAGCCTGCGGCGGTCACTTCATGATCATCTCTTTGTCCGACGGCAGCGGTTTCAGCGGCGCGGACGGCAGCGTCTGATACCAGTATGCGCAGGAAGTATAGTCGTCGTACCGCGGTCCAGTCCATCCCATGTTGTCCAGCGTCATGCGAAATCCGGTTTCAAAGTGGATCGGGTCAGCGACGTGGAAGCGGTACAGCAGAAATCTCTGCTGACCGTTGTAAAATGCACGGTTATCACCGTAAATGGCGTACATTCCGCTGTAGAGACCGCTGTAAGTCTGATAGGATTTAATCTGCACATCATTTCCAAAGCCGTAGGAGCCGCAGAAATAATCCTCTGTGCCTGTATAGTGAATGGAAGGATATTTATCATCGTCTATGTACATTCTGGCTTCGCCTTCCACCCAGCAGGTGTTGTTTCCGTTCATTCCGGTGGCCAGGGTCACGCCCACGAACTGACCTTTTCCCTGAATGCCATCGATAATGGTGTAGGAACGCCCCTTCTGAACGGGATGCTCCTGACGGTAGGAAGCGTGGAAATATCCGATCTCGTCAGGCACCTCACAGTGACAGCCGGTGATGATATAATACAGGCTCTGATCCTTTTCGCCGCGGTTTTCCATGGTGATCCGGCAGTGCTTTTTGAAAGGCATCTCCCAGTAGCAGTTCAGTCCCCGTCCGGGAGCCACCAGGATCTGTGCGGAGTTGAGCACCGCGTATTTTCCATCCCTGTCCACAAAATTCTCATCGTATGCGGTTCCGAAAAATGCGGAAATGGGCGCTTCCACGGAAGGATATTCGCAGTTGTCCCAGTACATGCGGATCACGAAGCTGTGTCCAACGTAGCCGGTAAACCAAATGCTCTGGATCATTCCGGGACCGTCGGTGTCCACCAGCGTCACCGTCTCCCCTGCGCGAATCGCCACGGTCGGACTGAGCTTGGTGCAGTCTCCTCCTTTGGAACCGCCCGCTCTGGCTCCTGTGGGATTTTCTGCGGAGAAAGCGAAGGTCTTTGCATTGCTGATCATGCAATACGGTTTCATAGGTCTTGCCTCCCTTGTGACGTATCTTCACGATTCATTTTGTGGTTCTTGACAGAACGACATTCGTTGCTGTCAGCGTTCCATCTGTCACAAAAGGATACGGAACTTCTTTCCCGTTTCCAGTCTGTTCAATCGCTGTGACAATATTATAGCATCTGTACAGTGATTGCGCAAGTCCCTGAAAAACGAACATAAAAAAAACACCTGATGCCATGCTTTACTGCTCTCTTGCATGTGCTTGACGCCGCTTCACTGCTGCGCGAAACGGCGTCTTTGACAGTCTGAATTGTACATCTGACAAGGGATATCATAGTTCCTTGCAAAATGCAGTCATGATAAAGAAATCGCCCGATGCGTGCGGAGCATTTCCCGCGCATCGGGCGATTCTTCTATAATGGCAGCACCGCGCAACTCGGCGGCGCGTCGGGCGGTGTTGCCTAATACTATTTCCAGATGAAAATTCGCGGCGCAAGCAGATGGCACAGTTGAATCTGGAAGTAGTATAAATACCGTTATTCTTCCGGCAGCGGCGCAATCAGTTCGCGGTCGCACTTGCGGTAGAGCAGCAGACAAATCGTCAGCGAGACGATTTCCGCAATCGGGAACGCCCACCAGATGGCGTTCGGGCCGATAAGGGACAGCGCCCACGTCGCGGGCAGCAGCACAATCAGCTGGCGGCACAGGCTCATAATCAGGCTGTATGTGCCGCGGCCGACCGCCTGGAAAACCGTGCTGAGCGTAATGCCCGCCGCCGCAATCAGGAAGTGCGAGCAGATAATCCGCAGGGCGATGCAGCCTTCCGCCGTCAGCGCCTTGTCCGACGAGGAGTCGAACGGCATCATCAGCAGGTTCGGCACAGCAAGGAACAGCAGCGCGCCAACCGCCATAATCACCAGCGCATACACCAGACACACGCGGACGCACTCGTAGACGCGCTTTTTCTTCTGCGCGCCGAAGTTGTAGCCCACAATCGGCACCATGCCGTTGCACAGCCCGAACACCGGCATAAAGACAAACGACTGGAGCTTGAAATATACGCCCAGAACGTTCACATAAATATCGCCAAAACCTGCCAGAATCATGTTCATCAGCGTTGTGCAGACGGAGGAAATCGCCTGCATGATGGTGGACGGAATGCCAACGACGAGGATATTCTGCACCGTCTTCCAGTCGAAACGGAAGCCCTCATGTGTCAGGCGCAGTTCCCGATTTTTCCACTGATTCAGGACGAAACCGACGGTGCAGCTCACAACCTGACCAATAACCGTCGCAATCGCCGCGCCGGCGATACCCATTTGGCAGCTGAAAATCAGAATCGGGTCAAGGATGATGTTCGTCACCGCGCCGGACAGCTGGGTAATCATCGACAGCGTTGTGTTGCCCGTCGCCTGCATCATGCGTTCAAAGCAAATGGACATGAACTGTCCCAAGCTGAGCGTGCAGACGATGCGCAGGTACAGTGTGCCCATTTCCAGCACTTCTGCCTTCGGGTTCGTCATGCCGATATACATGCGGGCGAAGAACAGCCCCACGATAACGAACAGCAGCCAGCCGACAACCTCAATCAGGATGCCGTGGCGGGCGGCGTCGCGCGCATCATGCGGGCGCTTTTCGCCGAGCCGGCGTGAAATCAAGCTGTTGATGCCCGTACCCATGCCGGTCGAAACGGCAATCATCAGCATCTGCATCGGCATAGCGAGGTTGACGGCCGTCAGCGCATCCGGCGAATACTGCCCGACGAAAATCCCATCGACGATATTATACAGTGCCTGCACCAGCATCGACACCATAATCGGCACGGACACCGTCGGCACGAGCTTGCGCATCTCCATCGTGCCCAGCATCCGGCTGCGTTCCGTGTTCTGCTGTTCCTGTTTTTCTGACATGTTGTTTTCCTTTCCGTATTCATACTATTTCCGGATGAAAAGGCGCAAGCAAATGGCGCAGGTGAATCCAGAAATAGTATCACTCCCCTAAGAAGCCGAGAGGAAAATGCCCCTCAGTCAAAGGTCTATTGTAGCAAAATTCGCCCTGTCCGTCAAGGGAAAATCCGCATTTTCCACCGCTTTTGCAAAAAAGAAAATTTCCTTTGCCCCATCGTGATTTCGTGTTATAATAGCTGATGAAAGCAGTTGTTTTTCCGCTTGAAGGGAGGAATCCGCATGAGCGTCAAAATGCCCAAACCCGTCAGCAAAACAGAACTCTCGCGCCTATACACACGGCTTGCCATCGACACCCATCATCGACTTGACAACAGCACCGCAGAAGGGCAAGCGCGTCTTGGCCTCCTCCACCGTTTCTTTGATGCCTGTGCCAATCTTTATGGGGCGATGACACTCTGGCACGCATGGGAGCTTTTTCAGCATGTTGAGCCGGAATTGACTGCCAAGAAAAAGATTCTCCGCAAGGATTTCTTTTCCTTTGCGGAAATTGTGCGCGTTGAAAAGCATGCCTATGCCATCATGCTGCTGCCTGACCTGTACGAAGAGGAGACGTCCATCAGCATTCAGGATGCCGAGCTGGTTCATAGAATGCTGATTTACCCGAACGTTTGGGGCTTGAATGAGTATTACAAGCTGTTGAGCTATCAGGACGATAAGCCCTGTGTCGTTCCCGCACACGATGTGTTCTATGCGTATGCCGACCCGAATTATTTCTGGGAAACGCCAGAAGCGCGTTCTCTCCGCTTCTTTCTGGCAAACCTCCATGTCGCTCCGAACGCCAAAACCACTGCGCCCGACGGCACGCCTCTGCGCGGCAAGGCGTTGTCAGAGGTTGTATTCTGGACAAAAGATGACCACTGGGATTATGACGATTATAAGGCGGCGTGGCGCAAAAAAGCGGTTGCCGAAGAAGCAAACAGGCCATATTTGCAGCGCATCATGGAAAAAATCCAGCGCGGGATTCTGCTGTCGTTTGTCTGCGATCAATTTTCTTACTATGTGGAGTTGCTTGAAGAAGCCGGCATTCAGTTTACCAAGCCGCAGTTTGAAACATTCGCGAACCGCCTCTGTGAATTGAACAATCACAGTCATCTTTGGTCAAACTGCGGCGGTCAGCCTGCTGAAATGTACGATGGGCTTGACAATGCGGAACTGGATGCGGCGGCGATTATGAAAACCATGCAGCTTGACCCCGATGGTTATTATCGCAATCCAGTCTTATCGCGCATCACGCCGAAGAAAAATGAGGATGGACAGGACTGAACAATCCGGAAACAGTATGCGGTATCGGCGAATTTTCTCCATGACAAACGCAGGAAAGTATGCTACAATAGACGCGGTAAACACACCAATTCACTCGACAAAGGAGGTACGCCCCATGCCGCGTACCCTATCCCCTGCTGCACGCATCGAGCGCAGCATCCTCTCCGATTTCCGCAAACCGCTCTGGCGGCCGTTCGTCCGCGGCATCAAGCAGTACAAAATGATTGCTCCCGGCGACCACATCGCTGTGTGCATCTCCGGCGGCAAGGACTCCATGCTGCTGGCGAAAATGATGCAACTGCTGCAGCGCCACACCGACATTCCCTTCGAGACGGAGTTTCTCGTCATGGATCCCGGCTACAATGCTGAAAACCGCCAGCGTATCATCGACAATGCCGCCCTGATGGAAATCCCCATCCGCATTTTTGACAGCAGCATTTTCGAGACAACGAAAATCGCCGAGCGAAATCCCTGCTACCTCTGCGCCCGGATGCGCCGCGGTTTCCTTTACGACCGTGCGCAGGAAATGGGCTGCAATAAAATCGCACTTGGGCATCACTTCAACGATGTTGTGGAGACGACCGTTATGGGGATGTTCTACGGTGCCCAGCTGCAAGCCATGCTGCCAAAGCTGCACAGCCGCAATTTCCCCGGCATGGAGCTGATTCGCCCAATGTACTGCATCCATGAGGAGGACATCTGCGCTTGGCGCGATTTCAACGCCCTGCACTTTATCGCCTGCGCCTGCCGCCTAACCGAAGAGCGCGACAAAAGCGGCGATGGCATCGGCAACTCGAAGCGCGCGGAAATCAAGCAGCTGCTGAAAACGCTTCGGGAGACGAACCCCGATGTAGAGAAGAACGTCTTCAGCGCGATTCACGCCGTCAGTCTGGACACCATGCCGGGCTGGAAAATTGGCGAAAAGGAATACAGTTTCCTGGATGACTATGACAATTGGGAAGCAACGCACCGTCCGGCGGATAAGTAAACGAATGCGGGTCAAGGGAAGCACATTCCCCTGACCCGTTTTTATATAATACGACAAATGTACAGGTTTCCGTTTTTAGACAAAAATTCAGCTCCCCAATGAAGCAGATTTTTGCTGCCATCAGGGAGCTGTTTGCTTATTCCGTTTCTTCCGGCGGATTCGTTATTTCCGGCACGTCCGTCGGCTTCGGCACATCCGTTGCTTCCGGCGCTTCCGTTGGCTTCGGGGCTTCCGTTGGCTCCGGCACATCCGTCGGATTCGGCGCTTCCGTTGGCTTCGGGGCTTCCGTTGGCTCCGGGGCTTCCGTTGGCTCCGGGGCTTCCGTCGGCTTCGGCACGTCCGTCGGCTTCGGCACGTCCGTCGGCTTCGGCGGATTCGTCGGCATCGGGGCTTTCGTCACTGCCGGCGCTTTCGTCGTTTCCGGGAGCTTTGTCGCTTCGGGCGCATCAGTCGCTTCCGCATCGTCGGGCTTGTCCAGCACCAGCGGTTCAAGCCCCAGCAAATCAGAAACCGTCACGAACTCGAATCCCGCGTCGCGCAGCATGGGAATCAGCGTTTTCAGGCACTCATAGTCCGCCATTCGCGCGTGATACAGCAAAATCGAGCCGTTCTGGGTATCGCGGAACGCCTGATAAGGTTCGGTCTGCGCCACATCCCACAGGACGACCTTCTCCACGCCGTGCGCATAGAAAATCGGCAGGAAATTCTTCTCGGAGTTCATATAGTGCCCGAACGGCGGGCGCAGCAGCCGCAGCGGATAGTGATAGCCCAGCACCTCGTCCACGCGCTCCTGCGACAGGCGCACCTGCGCATCCGCACTGGACTCGGAGTATTCCAGCAATTGCGCGTGCTTCCATGTATGGCTGCCGAACTCATCGCCGTGTGCCAGCGCGTCTTCCCACAGTTCACGGTCTTCCGCGCAGAACAGCTTGCCGACGATAAACCACGTCACCGGAAAATCAAGTTCAATGCTCAATTCGTGGATTTTATACACAGCATCCATGTTCCAGCCGTCATCCACCGTGATCGCGATTTTTTTGGATTCGCGGTCGCCGTGGCGGACGACGTAATCCTCCGGAATCGCGGCAAACGCCGTCTGCTGCACCAGCATCAGGCACAGCGCCAGCGACAGCAGACGCATCATGCGTTTCATCAGCAGCCCCTCCTTATTGCGGATCAACGTAGTTCGGTTCCTGCCAGATATACCAGTCCGTGCCGTCGCCGGAGAAGTAGAGCGCCGCGCCCGGCATGTGGTTCTTCACCCAGCCCGCCGTCACCTTTGTGCTGAGGGCGGAGCGGTTCGGGACGAACAGCACCTGCGGCTGTGTCTGCTCCACGAAGCTGTCCGGAATCGTCGCCAACCCGTGATGAGGCGCTTTGAGAATATCGCAGCGGAGTTTTTCGCCATACGTCGCGGCGTACCACTGCATCGTCTCGTTGTCAATGTCGCCGGTCAGGAATGCCCGCGAATCCCCGAACTGCACCATGCAGGCGGCACTGCGGTTGTTCTGCCCTGTCGGCAGAGGGCAGCGGAAAATCGTCAGCTTTGCGTTGCCCAGCGTCAATTCGTCGCCGTCGCCAATCTGCACATAGGGGATGTTCTTCGTCCCCGTCGCTTTGACCGCCTGCTGATGGTAGCCCTCTTCGTCCACATACGTCGTGGTGTTGGGCGACAGGAACGCATCCACCTGATACAAATCGGAATACATAAGGTAGATGAAGCCGTGCAGGTGGTCATCGTCGCAGTGTGTGTTAAGCAGATACTTCAGTTCCGTGATTCCATATCCATCCAGCGTCGCATACACGCGCTTGCGATAGCGCCCTTCGCCGCTGTCCACCATCATGGCTTCCCCGCCGGATTGCAGCACCATCGCGTCTGAGCGGTTCGTGTCAATGCAGGTCAGGCGCAGCGTATCCTTCTCCGCCCAATCCGCCGGCACATTCGCTTCGTTCTCCACCCGGTACACCTCCGCCTGCGCCGCGCCCAATCCCAGCGCCGCGCACAGCAGCATCAGCAGCAGTTTCCGTTTCATACGTTTTCCTTTCCACAAGGGAGTTTCTCCCTTGACCCTTCCGCGCGATTCGGTTGGTGACACGCTCATGTCGTGTCCGCATGTTTATACAGGGTTTCGCTCCTGCGGGAGCGACCAGAGGGCTTTGCGATCGCCCTCTGGACTCCTTCGCATCCCCATCTAAGTTACTTGATTTTTGTCGAAACAAATTAGCTTGTGAACCTTTCGTTCCTCCAAGCCGCAATAAAAACCAAGAAACATGGGTATGCCCCCCGAAGGTTTCCAAAGGGCGACCGCAGACATTCGTCTGTTTTTATTGCCCTTTGGTCGCCTCCGCAGAGGCGAAATTCCTGCGGCAAAGCCAAATTGCCAATAAAGTAAAGGGCGTTTGCTTCCGCACACAAAGGGGGCGCAATCCAAGCGCAGTACCCTTACTGCGCTTGCACCCACCCGCGGGCGACCGCAATCTCATACACCCCGTCCGCCATGCCTTCCGCCAGCCATTGCTGATACACCGGCGTCACCAGCAGATATTCCTCCGCCGGATTCGATAAATACCCCATCTCCACAAGGAAGCACATCATCTTCGCCCAGTTGTTGCCGACATAGTTGTCGTTCAGCCGCACCATGCCCGTGGAGTTCGCCAGCGTCATACCGACACGCGTTTTCATCGCGTCCAGCAGCTTCTGCCCCATTTCGCGGTAGGTGTCCGCATCCGCAACCGCTTTGGCATAGTCACTGTTCAGCGGGCCGTAAACCTGTATGCCGCGCTTGCTGCGGTTGCTGGAGTTGTTGCAGTGCAGGCGGAGCATAATCTGCGCGCCGCCCGCTTCCGCGATTTCACAGCGTTCGATGTTCGTGTGGAACGTCGTTTGATCTTCGCGGGTCATGACGACGTTCGCGCCCTGCCGAAGCAGCTCGTCGCGCAGGAGCATTCCAATTTCCAGGCAGACGATGCTCTCGCGGCGATTCGTCTTGGTTCCCTGCGCCATGCCGCCCTTGCCGCTGGTCGAACCGGACAGCCCCGGCCCAATCGGCTCATTGACGAAGCGCCCGTTTTCCTGATGTCCCGCGTCAATGCAGACGGTCACGCCGCTCAAGCGCCCCTCCTGCCGCTGCGGCGCTTCCGGCGCCTGGTAGCCCTTGCGCACGGTCGCTTCTTTCTTCATGCTGCCCGATCCGCTTTTCACCTGCACGGTGAACTGCGTCCGCGCGAAGGTCAATTCACTGATGACGTCGCCCTCGTAATGCCCGTTTTCGTCCGGGTAAACCGGCTGGGTGACGGTTTGTTCCTTGCTTCGCCAGTAGAGGAGCATGTAGTCCGTCCTGGCGGCGTTGAACGCGTAATGGAAGCCCTCCGGCGTTTCCGTCAGCACGAAATCCGTCACTTTCGCGTTGCTTTTCCCGGTCGGCTTCTGATAATCCGCAGCCTTCGGAAGCGTCGTCGATGCTTTGCCGATGCTGCCCGTCGTGCGCGCCGAGGTCAGCGCAACGCTTGTTTTGCCGCCCGCGCCAGAGTAGGCAAGGGAAACATCGCCCTCAAAATGCCCGTCCTCGCTGTACAGCATCATCCAGCCTTTTTCGGCGGGCGTTGCGTATTCGAGGATGACGAACGGGTCTTGCGCGCCCGCATCAAAGGCATAATGCAGCGCGTATTCCGATGCCGTAAGTGTGATGGACACGCCGGCCGCCTGTGCGGTCGTCGCGCAGAACAGCGCCAGTACCGCGCAGAGCAGCAGCGGCAGCAGCCTTTTCATCTTTTTTCCCCTCCGTGTTCCTTTTTCCAGCGGCGAATCAGCTTCTGAATGCGTCCCCACGGTGTCCGCGACTTTTTCAGCGCCACCGCCGCGTCCAGCGCCCCCTGCCGGTACAGGTTGTTGTTCGGCTCGCGGCGAATCGCCTCGCGGTAGGACTGGTGCGCTGATTCGTACTGTTCCAGCGCCATGAGCACTTTGCCCTGCATGGCGTACCACGCACTGTCGCGGGTGGATGCGCGCAGGAGCTGCCGCAGTGCCGCTTCAGGATTGTCCTGCCGGAGCATCTTTGCCGCCAGTGTCAGCGCATCCTGCTGGTCAAGTTCGCGGTTGAAAGCAGCGGATGCCGTCGTCCGGTTGACCGCGAGCTTCATCGCTTCCTCGTACGCCAGATTCAGCGTAATCATTTTTTCCTGCGCGGCTTTTCGTTCCGTTTCGTCCTGAAATTTATCGGGATGGCAAGTTTTTACCAATTTGCGATATGCTGCGCGCACCTGATCCGCGTCGGCAGACGCTTCCAACCCCAATACGCCAAATGGATTCCGCATCGCCAACACCTCCTGTTTGCTCTGCGGCTGTTTTGCTATCCTAATTTACTTGAAGGCACGCAGGTTGTCCCACGGAATCAGCAGCCAAGCGCCTGATTCATGGAGCCGTCGCAGTCAGCGCATCCAACAGCAAGGGATGTGATGCTGCCTGGCATATATCAATATCCGAAGCCATGAATTTTGAACGGTTCATGGTCATCCTTCGGAACCCCGTCACTCGAACTTCTCGCGCCGGATTTCCGCGCCCAGCGAGCACAGCTTGTCTTCCAGATGCTCATAGCCGCGGTCGATGTACTCCGGCTCGTAGATTTCCGTCACGCCGCGCGCCATCAGGCCCGCAATCACCAGCGCCGCGCCCGCGCGCAGGTCGGTCGCCGTCACGGGTGCGCCGTACAATTCCGGCACGCCCTCGATAATCGCCGTCGCGTTGTCCACGAATTGAACGTGTGCGCCCATATGCCCAATTTCGGTCAGATGCTTCAGCCGCGATTCAAAGATGGTTTCGCGGACGATGGACTGTCCCATCGCTGTTGTCAGCAGCGTACTCATCGGCTGCTGCAGGTCAGTCGGGAAGCCCGGATACACCTGCGTCTTGATGTTCACGCCGCGGTAGCCGCACAGCGTTCCGCGCACACGCAGGGTATCGTCGGATTCCGTCACGCGCGCGCCCATTTCCAGCAGCTTCGCCGACAGCGCTTCCATATGCGTCGGAATGCAGCCTGTCAGTTCCACATCGCCGTGCGTCGCCGCCGCCGCAATCATCAGCGTGCCCGTCTCAATCTGGTCAGGGATGACGGTGTAGTTCGCGCCGTGGAGATAATCGCGCCCGAAGATGCGGATAACATCCGTGCCCGCGCCCTTGACGCGCGCGCCCATCGAGTTCAGGAAGTTCGCCAAGTCCACGACATGCGGCTCCTTGGCGGCATTGTAGATAATGGTCGTGCCGTGTGCCTTGGCAGCGGCAAGCATCACGTTAATCGTCGCGCCGACAGATACGCAGTCAAAAACAACGTCCGTGCCCGTCAGCAGATCCGCTTTCGCCTTGATGCGCCCGCCCATTTGTTCTACATCTGCGCCCAGCATCCGGAAGCCCTTGAGGTGCTGGTCAATCGGGCGCGACCCGATTTCGCATCCGCCGGGCTGGTATACCTCCGCCTGACCACGCCGCCCCAGCAGCGCACCCAGCAGGTAGTAGCTTGCGCGCAGGCGCTGCGAATCGCGGTAGGAGACCTGCCAGCCTTCCGCCGGGCGCGGGTCAACTGTCATGAAGCGGTTCGGCTCGTAATCCACCTTTGCGCCAAGGCTGCAAAGAATATCCACCAGCGCATGAACATCCGAAATATCCGGCAGATTCTCAATGGTGCAGGGTTCGTCGCACAGCAGCGTTGCGGGAATGACCGCCACCGCCGTGTTTTTACCGCCGCTGATGTGTACCGTTCCCTGAAGCGCGTGACCGCCCGTGATGAGCATTCGTTCTTTCATGAACATGGTATCCGGCATAGTGCCGGCTCACCTCCTGCTGCAATGTTTCAAAACGGAGCAGCCTGCGCGCCCCGGTATATTCGCAAAGTGTCTGAACGCGGAATGTCCGCTAATGAACATTCCGTGGACATTTTATTATAGCATAGGAAGCGCATTTGTGCAACCTTCGCATTTTGAAAAAGTCCGGCAGCGCTTTTCCCCTTGACTTCACCGGCGTTTCGCGTTACAATTTCAATGTAACGCAGGAGGTGTTTTCCTTACATGGAACAGAGCATGGATTTGCCGCAGGGCTATCAGATACGACCGCTGACGACCGACGACCTTGACCAGTACAACGCCCTGCTTCGTTATGCCTTTCAGGTGACGGAGCAGGAGCTGTTCGACACCGGTTGGAAGGACGAGGAAATCAAGCAGTCCAAGTGCCCCGTGCTCAAGCGCGCGGACGTGCTGGGCTGTTTTGACCGCGAAACCCTCATTTCGCAGATTGCCGTCTACCCCTTGAAGGCGAATATCTACGACTCGGTGTACCCCATCGGGTTCGTCACCAGCGTCTGCACCTACCCGGAATACACCGGGCGCGGCATCATGAAGCGCCTGATGTACCAAGCGCTGGTACACATGCGGGAGCGCAAACAGCCCTTCGGGATGCTGTTCCCTTACTCCATCCCGCTCTACCGCCGCTTCGGCTGGGAAATCATCTCCAACAAAATCTCCTTCACCGTCAAGGACAGGCAAATCCCATCCAAGGCGAAAGCGCCCGGCTATGTCCGCCGCGTCAACTGGGAGAACAAGGATTTTATGAACCTCCACACGCGCTTTGCCAGCAGCACCCACGGGTGCCTGTTCCGCAACTCGCTGGCGTGGGAGGAATACTGGCGTTGGGACGAGGATGACACCGTCGTCGCCGTCTACTACGACCAGCACGCTACCCCGATGGGCTACATGGTCTACCTCATCAAGGATGATATCATGCACATCAAGGAAATGATTTACATCAACCGTGAGGCGCATGAAGGCCTGTGGGAATACATCCGTGCGCATGACTCGATGATTGACGAGGTGCGCGGCAATTCCTACTTCAACGAGCCGATTGCCTTTGAGATGGATGACGGCGATATCCGCGAGATGATTCGCCCGTACATCATGGGGCGCATCGTCGATGTGGAAGAGTTCCTGCACCTCTACCACTGTTCGCCGGAGGAAAAAGGTGTCTGCTTCGATTTGGATATTGATGATGCCTTTCTGCCGTGGAACAACCGCCCGTTCCGCGTCTGTTTCGAGGGCGGGAACTGCACGCTGACCGACCGCGACCCGGACTACGAGCTGCGCATGAGCATCGCGACGCTCTCGACCCTGCTCATCGGCTACAAGACCGCCGCGAAGTTAGCGCGCATCGGGCGCATCACAGGCTCTGACGAAGCGATTGCCCGTCTTGACCACGCGCTGCTGCATGAAGCCCCCTACATTTCCGACTACATCTGACCAACGTATCATGCGGCTGCGCTGGCAGTCGCATTTTTCATACAAGGGAGTTCCTCCCTTGACCCTTTCGCGCGATTGAGTTAGTTGCATCTACTTACTGTTCTCGCGTGTTTATGCAGGGTTTCGCCTCTGCGGAGGCGACCAGAGGGCTTTCCGATCGCCCTCTGGACTGCTTCGGTGCCCTCTTGCATAGTAGATTTTTATTGTTTCTTTGATTTAGTTTGTGTACCCCTTCGTTCCCCCATAAACACTACTGCACAGGAACATGGGAGGGAATGCGAAGGGGTCAAGGGGGCGACCGCAGACTTGTCTGTTTTCATTGCCCCCTTGTCGCGCCCGCAGGCGCGAAACCCCTGCGATTTCATTGCATTAGGAGGGATTTACGATGTTCATTTTCCTGCTCATCCTGTTTGTCTGCATCCTGCTGCTGCCCTCGTGCGCCCGCGCCGACGAAGCCCCCGCCGCGCATCAGCGACGCTCTTTGCAGTCCCTCCACGACGCGTTCAGCAGCGCCGCCAATTCCCAGTACGCCTATTCCATCGCGCACCGCCTCGCCACTGACCTCCATCTCCATAATAACGCCACCTACGGCGGTCGTCAGGCAGGCAGCGACGCGGAACACGCCGCGGCGGATTATCTCGCGGACGAAATGCGCCGTATTGGGCTGTCCGACGTCGAAAAGGCGGCGGCGAAGTGCGATAAGTGGCAGTTCAACGGCGCATCCTTCACCGTGAACGGCACGGAATACCCTGTTTATACCTACGCCACGGCATCCACCGTCCCCGAAGGCATCACCGCCCCGATTGTCTATGTCGGGCGCGGCACAATGTATGACTATGAGGGTGTGGATGTCAAGGGCAAAATCGTGCTGGTGGATATTGACCAGCGCGCCGACTGGTGGATTACCTACCCCATGCTGGAAGCGGAGCATCAGGGCGCAGCTGCGATTCTCGCGGCGAACGTCGGCGGTTTCGGGCAGGTTGCGGACGACGCGCTGAACAGTCAGGATATCTGCGGCCCGACGAGCATCCCAACCTGCTCCATCGGCGTTCGCGCAAGCCGTGAAATCCGCGCGCAATTGCCGCACGGCACTGTGCTGGGGACACTGAAGGTAGATAACACCGTTGAAATCGGCAAGGGGACAACCTACAACGTCACCGGGCGCATCCGCGGCAAGTCCTCCGAATTCCAGATTCTCCTCGGCGGTCACTATGACACGCACTTCTGGGGCTTTCAGGATGACTGCTGTGCCGTCGGGCTGGTGCTGGCCGCCGCAAAAGCCATGCTGGACATCGGTTTCGAGCCAGAAAATGACATCGTGTTCTGCCTGCACGGCGCGGAGGAATGGGGATCGAGCTACACGCAGTTCGACTGGACGGTCGGCGCGTGGGAAATGATTAACACCCTGCACCCGGAGTGGGTCGGCAAAACGCTGGCGTTCCTGAATTTCGAGCTGCCCGCGTATGAGTTCGCGACGTACACCACAACCTATTCCGCGCCGGAAATGTTTTCGCTCCTGCGCGACTTCACCACGCGCTATCCCTACACGCCCAAACCGCAGGGCTGCTTCCCGGACGGCGTGCTGACCGAAGGCTATCAGACCTACACCTATTCCGATGATTTCTCCTACTACGCGGCAGGCGTTCCATCCACGGTCAACGGCTTCCTGCTGCAAAAGGACATGGAACACGTTCACCCGTTCTACATCGACTATTACCATACGCAGTATGATACACCCGACACCTACAACGACGCGGTGATGGCGTTCAACCTGCGTTATTACGGCGCGCTGGCGATTTACATCGACCAGATGCCCGCCTTGCAGCTGGATTTCACCGCGCAGTATACACGCCTGAAAGATGCGCTGGATGCGGACATCTTCGCACAGTCCGGCGCGGATGCTGCTTTGTACCGCAGCGTTGTCGAATCCCTTCTGCCGCCCGCACAGGCATTGAAAGCGCGCATCGACACCCTGAACGCGCGCTATCTTGCCGCGGATGAAGCCGGTGATATTGCCGAAATGACTCGCCTGCGTCAGGCGGGCCGCCCGCTGATTCGCAAGGTGCTGAACGCCTTCCGCTACTGCCAGAAGTACCTCTTAGGCTTGATGTACGAGCGCCCGATTGTGCCGCATCAGGCCCCGCAGGAAACCATTGCCCTGTGCCAGCACATCATTGACTGCTTGGTACGCCACGACCCGGCGACGGCTGTTGACCAATATGTTGCGACGGTTAATAACTGTCTGGAAAGCTACTCCATTTATTTCTCGCCCGCGGTGATTGATACGCTGAATGATATGAACTGGGGCGCGGGAAATCAGGATAATTTGTACTTTGGGACGAATATCAACTTTGATAAGGCGGAAGTTGAGGAAGCATCAAGGAGCGTATATCAGCGGCGCGCGGAGATTGGCGGGGATTTTGCGAAGGAAATTCGGGTGTATCGGGATGCAATTGACATGGAGAAGAAGAAACTGCGCGCGGATGTGCACAAGGAAACCGAGGCAATCGGCTGGTTAAAAGACTTGTTGGGGTAAAAGGCGCCCAAGGGCTTTCCGATTCCTTTGCGCATTCCCATGTTCCTGCTCTTTTTACGCAGTCTGGCATTTATGGAGGTTGAAAAACAGCAAGCCGAGCCTTTTCACTCAGCTTGCTGTTTTATATTGTTCTCACAAGAAAAAAAGCGCCGATAAATTCGAGTGTTAGCTTTCCGAGCTTCTTCCGGCATGAAAGTCTCCATGAGCAATATACACCTTCAGGCAGTTTTTTCTGCGCAGTGCAAAATCACTTTTTTCCGGTAGACGCTCAAACGCCATCCGCGCCCCATTCCGGCACTGAATCACGCCGCAGTACCGAAACCCGAACCGCTCAATCTGCCGCTGCATCGGAAGATTGAGCGCATGGGTGTCAATTCGCAAGTGCGGCTGCATCGCCATCGCGAACGCCATCACCTCGGCAAACACGCCCCGATGAGTCCCGTCCGACGCAACGCGATGAATCGTCGCATACGGGCGGTCAGACAGCCACGCGCCGTCAATCTCCGCATACGTCGGGTCATCCCCGGTCAGGAACGCGAACGCGCCATAAATCCCCGTATCATCTGCCAGCACATACAGTCCGCCGCGCGCCATATCGCCGCGAAGCACCTCGTCCGTCGGATATCCCGGCTCCCACTGGTTCGGATTGCCCTGCGCTGCCATATACGCGCGCGCGGCATCAAACACGCGCCGCATTTCCGGCAGATCCGCCTCTGTCGCCCGTCGAATCATGGGTTGACCTCCTGTACGATGGTTTCGGAGATGATTATAGCGCATTGAAGGGGGCGTGTCAAATCGAGGGGAATGCAAGTACAGCGCATCTTGCCATTCCCGCGCGGATTGCGAAAAAACCGAATGTTCCGGGATACAAAAACCTTGACGAGCTTTTTGCGGCATTGAAAAAGTGATGGGCGCATATCATCGTGAAGAGGGCGGCATAGGCTGCCCTCTTTTGGTGTCGGGGAAATGGGTTATTCGGAATATAACCGCAAGCACTGCTATATTTATGAAGTTTTTCGGAGTATAATCGCAAAAGTGTTTGACTTGCCCCTCATTTTAGGATATACTACCCTTATCGGAGGTGATTTTTGTGATTGATAGACCCTTATATATGGACAAAATCATGGCGTACACCGATACGCCGTTTGTGAAGATTCTCACCGGCGTGCGCCGCTGCGGGAAATCCACCATTCTCAAAATGATTATGGAGCGCCTGAAAACGGAGCGGCATATTCCCGACGAGCGTATCATCAGCTGCCGCTACGATTCGATGGAATATGTGGATTTGACCGCAAAGGACATGTACGACCAGCTGAAATCCCGCCTGTCAACAGAAGGGAAAACGTACTTGTTCCTTGACGAAGTGCAGGAAATCGAGGGATGGGAGCGGGTCGTGAATTCGCTGGCGTCCGATTTTGATGTGGACTTGTATGTCACCGGCTCGAATTCCCGCATGATGTCCTCCGAAATCGCCACTTACCTGACCGGGCGGTATATCTCCTTCCGCATTTTCACGCTGTCTTTCGGCGAATATCTGATGTTCAAGCGGCAGTATGCGCCCGTCAGCGACGCAAAAACAGAGCTGGCGAACTATGTCCGTCTCGGCGGATTTCCGGCGACGCACCTGCGAGCCTATTCGCAGGAGGAAGTCTACACTATCGTGCGCGATATTTACAATTCCACAATTTTTTCCGACATCGTCCGCCGCAGTCAAATCAGAAAAATCGACCAGTTGGAACGTATCGTCAAATACACCTTCAACAACGTCGGCAACACCTTCTCCGCGAAGTCCATTGCCGACTATCTGAAATCGGAGCATCGTTCGCTGGACAACGAAACAGTTTACAACTACTTGGAGAAGCTCGAAAAGGCGTACCTGCTGCACCGCTGCATCCGCTATGACTTGCAGGGGCGCGAGCTCTTGAAGACGCAGGAGAAATTCTATCTGGCGGATGTCGCCCTGCGGTACAGCGTGCTGGGCTATGACGCGGACAGCGTTGCCGCCAGCTTGGAAAACATCGTCTATCTGGAACTTTGCCGCCGCGGGTACACAGTCAACGTGGGCAAAACCGACGGCGGCGAAATCGACTTTGTTGCAGAGCGGCAGAACGAAAGGCTCTACGTTCAGGTCACGCAGGAGATTCGCTCAGAAAAGACCGCCAAGCGGGAGTATGAGCGACTGCTGGAAATCCGCGACAACTACCCCAAATATGTACTCACCACGGATGCGTTTGCGGGCGGCAACTATCAGGGCATCCGCACCATGCACATTGCGGATTTTCTGCTCAGCACGGAATACTGATGACCTCATTCCTCTCATTTGTTCACAAAAAGTTTTCAAAAAACCTCTTGACAAACGGGAGAAAATGAATACAATAGAGTCTGACGAAAGTCAAAGAAAGTCAAACCCTCGGAAGGAGGTTTGGTTATGAACACGAACCAGTTCACCCAGAAAACGATGGAAGCTCTCCAGCGCGCCCAACAAATCGCGGTGGAATATCAGCACATGCAGGTGGATGAGGAGCATATGCTGCTCTCCCTGACGGAAGATGCGAAGGCGCTCATCCCGCAGCTGCTGACCCGGTGCGGCATCAGCATGGATGCTTTCCGTGCCGCGCTGAATGATGCGCTGTCCCGGATTCCGCGTGTGTCTGGCCCCGGCCGCGAGGCAGACAAGGTTTATATTTCCCCGGACTTCGAGAAAGCCCTGCTGGAGGCGGAAAACCGCGCCAAGCAGATGAAGGACGAGTACCTCTCCGTTGAGCATGTTTTCCTCGGTATCGCGTCGAAGCCGAACGCCCACGTCAAGGAAATTCTGACCCGCATGGGCTACGACGAGAAGAAGTTCCTGAAGGAGCTGTCCGGCGTACGCGGCGCAACCCGCGTGACCACCGACAACCCGGAGGAAACGTACGACGCGCTGAAGAAGTACGGCTCTGACCTTGTGGAGATGGCGCGGCAGCACAAGCTCGACCCGGTCATCGGCCGTGACAGCGAAATCCGCAACGTCATCCGTATTTTGAGCCGGAAGACGAAGAACAACCCGGTGCTGATCGGCGAACCGGGCGTCGGCAAGACCGCTATCGCCGAAGGGCTGGCGCAGCGAATCGTGCGCGGCGACGTGCCGGATTCGCTGAAAGACAAGACCATTTTCTCGCTGGATATGGGCAGCCTGATTGCCGGCGCGAAGTTCCGCGGCGAGTTCGAGGAGCGCTTGAAGGCAGTGCTTGCGGAAATCAAGCGCAGCGAAGGGCGCATCCTGCTGTTCATTGATGAGCTGCACACGATTGTCGGCGCAGGCAAGGCGGACGGCGCAATGGACGCCGGCAACCTCTTGAAGCCGATGCTGGCGCGCGGCGAGCTGCACTGCATCGGTGCGACGACGCTGAATGAATACCGCCAGTATATCGAGAAGGACGCCGCTTTGGAGCGCCGTTTCCAGCCGGTCATGGTGGGCGAACCGTCTGTTGAAGACACGATTGCCATCCTGCGCGGTCTCAAGGAACGCTACGAAGTGTTCCACGGCGTGAAGATTCAGGACAACGCCCTGATTGCCGCCGCAACGCTCTCCAACCGCTATATCACCGACCGCTTCCTGCCCGACAAGGCGATTGACCTTGTGGATGAAGCGTGCGCCATGATTCGTACCGAAATCGACTCCATGCCGACAGAAATGGACGACATCAACCGCCACATCATGCAGCTGGAAATTGAGGAAGCGGCGCTGAAGAAGGACGACGACGAGCTGACCAAGGCGCGTCTGGCAGAGGTGCAGAAGGAGCTGGCGGAGCAGCGCGACGAATTCAACCAGATGAAGGCGAAGTGGGAAAGCGAAAAGAACGCCATCACGAAGGTGAACAAGCTGCGCGAGGAAATCGAACGCGTGAACGCCGAAATGGAGCGCGCCGAGCGTCAGTATGACCTGAACAAGGCGGCAGAACTGAAGTACGGCGAGCTGCCGAAGCTCAAGAAGGAACTGGCGGCGGAGGAAGCCATCGCCGAGAAGTCCAAGGGCGAGGACAGCCTGCTGCGCGACAAGGTGACGGAGGAGGAAATCGCCCGAATCGTCGGCCGCTGGACGGGCATCCCGGTCGCGAAGCTGATGGAAGGCGAGCGCGAGAAGCTACTCCACCTTGAGGACACGCTGCATCAGCGCGTCATTGGGCAGGATGAAGCCGTCAAGCGCGTCAGCGAAGCCATCCTGCGCTCCCGTGCGGGCATCCAAGACCCGAACCGTCCGCTTGGTAGCTTCCTGTTCCTCGGCCCGACCGGCGTCGGCAAGACCGAGCTGGCAAAAGCCCTTGCACAGGCGCTGTTTGACGACGAGAAGAACATGGTGCGTATCGACATGAGCGAATACATGGAGAAATTCAGCGTATCGCGTCTGATTGGCGCACCTCCCGGATATGTCGGCTATGACGAGGGCGGTCAGCTGACCGAAGCCGTCCGCCGCCATCCGTACTCCGTCGTGCTGTTCGACGAAGTGGAGAAGGCGCACCCGGATGTGTTCAACGTCCTGCTGCAAGTCCTCGATGACGGCCGTATCACCGACAGTCAGGGGCGCACGGTGGACTTCAAGAACACCATCCTCATCATGACGAGCAACCTCGGCAGCGAGTACATCCTGAACGGCATCGCGAACGACGACATTACGCCCGAAGCGCGCGCGCAGGTCGATGCGCTGCTGAAGACGCACTTCCGTCCGGAGTTCCTGAACCGTATTGACGAAATTGTGTACTATAAGCCGCTGACGAAGGAGCAGATCAGCAAGATTGTGCTGCTGATGCTGGACAGCCTGAACAAGCGTCTGGCAGATCGTCAGCTGAAGGTGGAGCTGACCGACGCGGCGATGAATGCCGTGATTGATCAGGGCTTTGACCCGGTCTACGGTGCGCGTCCGCTGAAGCGGTTCATTCAGTCGAAGATTGAGACGCTGGTGGCAAAGCATATTATTGCCGCGGATGTGAAGCCGGGCGATACGCTGACCATCGACGTGAACGAGAATGGCGAACTTTATATGCGCTGGTGATGGTATAAAATGAACCGCGCGGTCTGTGGCAAAACGCAGACCGCGCGGTTTTAGGTTATGGATAGGAGGATAAAAGAGGATAAACACGCGGAAGGAGCATGGTAGAGAGACTAACTGAATCGCGCGGAGGGGTCAAGGGGGGATTCCCCCTTGCGGGGTCAAGGGGCGGCGCCCCTTGTGGGGTTTGGGGCAACGCCCCAAACGTTCCGCGGGCGACCAGTATGCCAAACGCGCTCAACAAAGGTGCAGGCAGCGAAGCGTCCCTGCCAGTAACTAAAAAGCTCCCAATACAGTTCAAGCAACATGGGAGGCGACCGCCAAAGGAGTCCAGAGGGCGATCGCGGACTTCGTCCGTTTTCATTGCCCTCTGGAAGCTGCTCTTTTTACCAGCATGATAAAGAAATCAACTTTGGCAGTCTGAAAAAGCAGACAATCTTTCATTGCAGGAAGATTTCGCCTCTGCGGAGGCGACAAGGGGGCTTTCCTCTCACTTCTCCATCTCCATGACTCTCCTCTTAAACACCGCACGCCCATGGTTCTTCTTGTCCGTGCGGAAGAGGCTCAGCGTCTTTTCCAGCACCGCAATGTCAATCGGCTTGGAAAGGTGCATGTCCATGCCCGCATCCATGCTTTGCTGGATGTCGTCCGCAAAGGCGTTCGCGGTCATCGCGATAATCGGAATCGTCCTGCCGACGGGGTTGTCGCTGGCGCGGAGGGCGCGCGTCGCTTCGTAGCCGTTCATCACGGGCATCTGCACGTCCATCAGGATAACGTCGTAGTCGCTGGGGCGGACGTGGTCGAACGCCTCCACCAGCTGCTTGCCGTCGCTGTAAATCGTGCAGGTCGCGCCCTGCATGTGCAGCAGCTCTTCCAGAATTTCCGCATTCAGCGGATTGTCCTCCGCGCAGAGCAGCCGCATCCCATTCAGCACCGATGTGCCGTCCACGTTCCCGATATTGCCGAATTCCGTACGCAGTTTCGCCATCTCATTCTCCAGATTGGAGAGGAAGAACGGCAGCGGCACAAAGCCGTCCAGCCCACAGGCGCTGATGATATCCAGCACTTCCTCGCGCTGCCCCGCCTGCATACAGAATACGAAAATCGGCTTCCCGGCGGCCTCGCGCATCTGGCGAACCAGAGGGCGCAGCATCTCCGGCGCGCGGTACTGGCAGGACAAAAGCACTACGTCCACATCCTCCTGCCGCAGGATGCTCACCGCGTCCTCCGGGCGTTCCACCGCCTCCGCCGTCACGGGTGTGTGTTCCAGCGCATCCTGCACGTCCGCCACGCGCCCCGGCGCATAGCCGACCAGCAGCAGGTGGCAGTCCTTCACCGTGTGCGCGCGGTCATCCGCTTGTGCGTCCACCTTGAACTCCAGCAGCACTTCGAAGCGGCTGCCTTCGCCCGGCGCACTCTCGACGTTAATCACGCCGCCCATCATGTCCACAATGCTCTTGCTTATCGCCATGCCCAGCCCCGTGCCCTGCACCTTGTTCGTCACGGAATCCTCCGCACGGGTGAACACGTCGAACAGATGCTTCTGGAACTCCTCCGTCATGCCGATGCCGTTGTCCTTGACCACAAAGGCATATTTCACATACGAATGCCCGCTGCGGGACACCTCGCGCACGTCAAGGCTGATTTCGCCGCCCTGCTGGGTGTACTTGACCGCGTTGGACAGGATGTTCAGCAGCACCTGCCGCAGACGGGTCGCATCGCCGATGAAGTTCTCGTGGTGAATCTGGCTCGCGCGGACGATGAAGTGCTGCCCGCGCTGGCGCGTCTGCGGGCGAATGATGGCTTCAATCTGCTCAATCTGCTCAGCAAGATTGACTTCATCCATGCGCAGCGTCACCGCGCCGCTCTCGATTTTGGACATGTCCAGCACGTCATTGATCAGCCCCAACAGATGCTCGCTGGATGTATGCAGCTTGTCGATATACGCCTGCAGCTTCTCCGGATTGTTCAGGTCGTGCTGCATCAGGTTCGTCAAGCCGATGATGGCGTTCATGGGTGTGCGGATGTCATGGCTCATATTCGTCAGGAACGCCGTCTTGGATACGTTGGCGGATTCCGCCAGTTTCAGCGCATCCACCGCTGCCTGACGTGCCTGATCCAGCTCCGCGTTCGCCTGTGCAAGCGCCTGCGCGTTCTCCGTCTCCACGGCGTAGCGCTCCCGGTTCTGCATCGCCGTCAACAGAAAGTACATTGCCCCCACCGTCAGCAGCAGCAAGACGAAGAACGCAATGTTGACTATCAGCGTAATCGAATCCACCATTGCACGCGCACCGGCAGCAACCTCCACCCCCGGCACAAGAAACAGCATCGTCCAGTCGCATCCGGTTAGGCGCTTCATGCACAAGAAATACTGTGTTTTGTCCACCAGCACATCGGTGCAGGTGAAATGATTGTCGGATGTTTCAAGCTCCGTCAGACAATTATCAAAATTGCCCGCGTGCGGGTAGCGGAGCGTCCGCAGCGCCGGATAAATGTTCCGTCCCAGAAAGTTGATGTTCTCATCCGCCGCGTCGGAATACATCTTCACGCCGTCGCTGATGATGACATAGGTGCTGTTCTGCGTGTGAAATGCACTGCTGCGGAAGAACGGCGTCAGGCTGCTCATGCCCTTGAGCAGCACCAGATGCGTGATGCGGATGCTCTTTTCCCCCATCGCAACCGTCAGCGGCTGCATGATGGGCAGGGAAAAGACCATTTGATTTTCATCGCCGCCCTTGCCGCGAATAAGGAAGCACTGTCGCCCCGTCATGCCAAGCGTATCGGCAAATTCGCAGGGCATCCGCTCTCCCGCCGCGTTAATCAGGTTTCCGCTTTCGTCAATCGCAAGGAATCGCAGGGCGCTGTCCTGCGACATCAGCTGGTTTTGTGTCGCCTGAAGCAGCTGCACGAGTGCCTCCTGTGTCGTCGGGGCGTAGAAAGCTACGGACCTATCCATTACAGTCAGGAAATCCCACTGCTGTTCCAGCGTGATGGAGAGCTTCTCGTACATTTGCGACGTAATTTCCGTCAGCTGATTTTGGCTTTCGCGGTAGAGTTCTTCTCGCGTATAGCGGGTGAAAAAGCGCATCCCAAGGAAAATGAGCGCAAATAAAACAACGCCGACCAGCACCAGCATCGGCAGTTTGCTGTGGGTCAGGCGCTGGCGAATCGACGCTTTCGCAGCCTTCATGCGCTCATCCCCCTGCGTCATGTGTTTTCCGCGCCTCCAAACGGGCACTGCCGCTTTTTCCCGCAGCGCCCGTGCAGACAGATGGACAATATCATCTTTATTATACCATTGATGACATTCCATGTCAAGGCACAAAGAAGCGGCGATGTTCATTTTCCACCGCCGCCGAGGGATTATTCCGTCCAGCTGTACACCCATTCGCCCTGCTGGTTGATGTAGCCGTATTGAGTCGTGCCGTCATCGTGCTTGACCACAACATACGCCAGTGCACCGTAAAAGTCCAATGCGTACGAAATCGGCAAAGACGTCAGCAGCTCACCGCGCTCATTGATGTAATTATACAGTATGGTATCTGGGTCTTGCACCAGCAGGAAGCCGGAGAAGTAATGGTCGTCCATAGGCAGCGCCTGCGGCAGCCACCATTTCGCTTCGCTGATGATTTCGCCCTGCATGTTCACCACGCCGCAACGATAGTTGTCCCCAGTGTGCGTCTTATAGATGCACAAGCCGTTTCTCTCCGGTTTCCAAAACTCCGCAAGATTCGGCACTTGCAGCGTGAACAGTTCGCCCTGCTCGACGTGGCACATCGTCAGTCCGCCGTTTTCCGCCGGAAGCACATAATAGCCGTTCTGCATATAATGGTCATACGGCGCATTTGTGCGCATCAGTACATTGCCTGCGTGGTCGATGATGCCCCATTCCTCCTCGGAAAATTTCACTGCCGCATAGCCGCCGCTGAAATCCTCCGCCTCCGCAAACTGCGGCGCAATCACCACTTCGCAAGCCGTGTTGCAGTAGCCGACCCGCCCGTTTTCATCTGCCACCGCAATCAGCCCTTCGCTGACGCAGGGGTCATATATATTTGCAAACTGCATTCCGTCCGGCAGCGGCGTTTCCTCCCCGGCTTCATTCAGCAGATAGCATTCCTGAATAACATAGTTTTCATCCTCCGTGTAAACCGCCGCGTAGCCCTCACAGAAATTCGCACCCCTATCATAAGCCCCATAGCGGTAGGGAATCACCAGCTCGCCCGTGTCGCGGCTGGCATAGCCCCACTGGGCATAGTAGTCATCATTCGCTACGGCAATCAGACGGCTGTCCGAAGCCATCTCGCGCACGAGCGCCCATTGCAGCCCGCTGTATACCCCGTTGGTCGGGTCAAAAAAGCCCGCTCTTTGGTCTATTTCCGATTCTGCACCGTAATATTCCATGACAATCCAAACATTGCTGAAATAATCAACCAGCGGATCTTCCGTATCTTCCAGCAGTCGAATTTCACCCGTCCGGCTGACAAACCCCTGCCTGTCGCCCTGCTGAATCCACGCATAATCCTCTTCTGCGAAGAAAATCGACGCATCATCGAATTTCGGCGGAATCACCCAATTCCCCGCCTCGTCGATATGCCCCCACAAGCCATTGTCGCCTTTCGCGCTGTACAAATACCCATCCGCCGACGCGCAGCCTAACAGCATCAGCAGGCACAGCAGCCCGCACAGCAATTTTTTCATGCGTTTTCCCTCCTTATTCCGTCCAGCTGTACACCCATTCGCCCTGCTGGTTGATGTAGCCGTATTGGGTCGTGCCGTCGTCCTGCACCATTCCCACATACGCCAGCTTGCCGTAGAACTGCGTCACAAAGCTGAATTGCAGCGGAATCGCCAGTTCGCCGCTTTCGTCGAGATACCCTGCCAGCCTCGTGCCGTCTATATCGTACACTGCCTGCAAGCCCGACGGGAAATACACGTCCGGCTGGTCGTATTCCGGGAATGTCCACTTCGCTTCGCTGATGATTTCGCCCTGCATGTTCACCCAACCGCAGCGGCGTTGTCTGCCCTTCTCCACAACGTACATGCACAAGCCGTTTTCTTCCGGCGTCCACAGCCGCACGATATTTTCGCCTTGCAGGGTGAACAACTCCTCGCCCGCCACGTTGTACATCGTGAAGCTGTGTTCGCCCGTCGGCAGCACATAGCAGCCATGCCGGACGTCTGCATAGTGCGTATCCGTCGTGCGCATCACAACTTTCCCCGTTTGGTCGATGACACCATAAGTGCCGTCGGTCAATTCAACCTCCGCATAGCCGTCTGCAAACTCGAAGGTATACGCGAACTGCGGTTCAATCACCACTTCACCGCTCGTATTGCAATAGCCGTATAAGCCGTTCTCGTCCACCACCTCAAACAGCCCGCCGCTAATCACGGTATCGCAGTTCGCCGCATTGATGCCCTCCGGCAGGGGATATTCCTTCCCCGTTTCGTCCAGCAGCAGCGTCTGCACAATGTTGTAATCATCGTCCCAGAATGTGACAACGGCGTACCCGTCATAAAAATTGGAACCCATGTTGTCCGAATCATACTTCGCCGGAATCACCATTTCGCCCGTATCGCGGCTGACATAGCCCCACTTCCAGTTTTCATCTGCCACGGGAATCAGTCGGCTATCCGAACACCAGATTCTCACCTGCCGCCACTTCAAGCCGCTGTAAACACCGCTCTGCACATCAAAGAAGCCTTCCATCCATTCCGTGCCGAGACTGTTTTTCCCCGTCACCTCCTTGTATAGCAGCCAAATGCCCGTTTCGCGTCCACCGTAACAGAAGCCGTCATAGCCGCTGTCTGACACTACATTCTCATCCAGCAGCAGCACAATTTCGCCGTCGCGGTTCGCGAAGCCTTCCCGGTCGCCCTGCTGAATCCACGCATAATTGCCCCGGAAGTCGCCCGCACTGTCGAATTTCGGCGGAATCACCCAGTTCCCCATCTCGTCGATGTGTCCCCACAAGCCATTGTCGCCTTTCGCGGCGTACCAATACCCCTCCGCTGACGCGCAGCCTAACAGCATCAGCAGGCACAATATCCCGCACAGCAGTTTCTTCATGCGTTTTCCCTCCTATGGTGATTTCTGCCTTCATGATACCAGCAAAGAGGCTATTCCGCAAGCGTTCCGACGCATTTGTTACAATTGAAAAAAGCAGGAAGAACGAATCCCCCTGCCCATATTGATTGGTTACTCCGCCAGCAGCGGCGCGACAAGCCCTTCCAGCACCGTCAGCGTCACCGACCCGACCTTGTTGTACACAATTTTCCCGTCCGCATCGACAATGACCGTCATCGGCAGCTGCGTCGAGCCGCCCAGCGATTTAATCACCGCGCCCGTCTTGTCCAGCGCGAACGGCATATTCAGGTTCTCCTTCGCGAGGAACTTGTCCACATCGTCCGTCACGAGATTCGAGTGAATTGCCACCAGCGCGATTTCGTCGCCGTACTCCGCGTACAGCTCCGCAAAATACGGCAGCTCTGCCACGCACGGCGTACACCATGTCGCCCAGAAGTTGATGACCGTCACTTTTCCCTTCTGCGCCGACAGCGTAAATTCGCCGCCTTCTTCCCCGTACAGCGGTACGGTAAAGTCCGGGCACTTCATCCCGACTTCGTAGCCCACGGGCGTATCGTCGTCCGGCGCTTCCGTGGCTTCGGGCGCAAGCGTTTCCGTCGCGGCGGGCTGACTTACCGGTTCTTCCACCGTGTCCGCCTTGTTTACCTGCCACATCACCACGCCCAGCACTACCAGCGCCGCCGTCCACGCCGCCATCACGCGGATGCGGCGGTTCGTGCGCTTCTTGTTGTCCTCCGGCTGCGGTTCTTCGCCCGGCTTCATCGGCTGCACATCGTTCGCTTTCAGCGTAATTTTGCCCATCCTCATGCTGATGGCTTTCGTCGGACAAACGTCCACGCACGATGCGCAGTGGATGCACTCATGGTCGCCCACATGCCGAATATCCATCTTGCAGTGCGCCACGCAGCGCCCGCAGTTCGTGCATTTGCTTTTCTCGACCTTCACGCCGAGAATCGACACACGCGCGAACAGCCCGTAAATCGCCCCCAGCGGGCAGAGGAAGCGGCAGAACGCACGGTAGAAGAACACGCACGCCAGCAGAATCGCCACCATGATGACGAATTTGCGCGTAAAGAGGATGTTGAGGATGGAGAACTTGCCCGCATTGACCGGGTTTGCCAGCAAGCCCATTGCGCCCTCGAACGTCCCCGCCGGGCAGATGTACTTGCAGAATCCCGGCACGGGGTACTGCTGCAAGCTGTACGCCAGCGGGATGATGACCACAAACACCGCCAGCAGGACGTATTTGAGATACGACAGCGCATGGGTGAAGCGGCTCTTCTTCACCTTCGGCGTCGGAATCTTGTAGAACAATTCCTGAATCAGCCCCAGCGGACAGAGCCAGCCGCAGATGGTGCGCCCCAAAATCAGCCCGTAGAGCATCAGAATGCCCAGAACGTAGTACGGCGCGCGCTTATCCGAAGAGGCCAGCGCGTTTTGCAGCGCCCCCAGCGGACATGCGCCAATCGCGCCCGGACAGGAGTAGCAGTTGAACCCCGGCACGCAAAAGTTCTTGATGCCGCCGGTGTAGATGTCGCCCTTGATGAATCCTTTCACATAGGCGTTGTAGAGCAGGGCGGCGTAAACCTGTATGAGCCGCCGGGTGGTGGGCTTATGGGCGCTCCACCATGCCGCAAATTTCTTAGCCAAGGCCGATACACTCCGTACAAATATTGATTGCCTTCACCAGCACATCGAACATGCCGCCGTTCATCACACCCAGCACAATCAGCGCCACCGCCGTCGCCGCGATGATCACGCGGATGACATTCCTGCCCGTCGTCTTTTCCGGAGCGGCTGCATCCGGCTTGCGCTTCGGGGCGCTCCTGCGCAGTTCCAGTTCCTTCATCAACAGGCGGAAATTCCACTGCTCAGCCGCCATCAGGAGGATGAACGCCAGCCCAATCCACGGGAACGTTTCAATCGCCATCTGGCGCACGACGACTTCCAAATCACGCGAGGCAAAATTCGACCAGTCCAGCAGGAATCGCCCTGCCATCCCCCCGCAAATCAAGCACAGAATCGCTGCGCCGCACCATACGCCGATACGCTGTTTCTTCACTTTGCGGATTTCGTCCGTCTCCTCCGTCCGCGCGCGCAGCATCAGCAGCTGATTCTCCACCGGCGCGCGAAGCGATTCCTTCTGTTCCGGCTTGCCCGCGATGATGGTTACCGCCAGCAGCGCCAGAAAGACCCACACGCTCCACGCAATCGAGGCGAAGTGCGCCGTGACAATTTCCCGGCTGTAAATATCGTGAATCCGCAGCCCGTTTTCGCCCATGTTTTCCGGCGCGATGCCCTCATGATAGATGGTCACGCACTGCCAAATCAGCAGCGCCGCCATCAGCACCGTCGCCGCGCTCAGCAGCCACTGAAGCATGGTGCGCACTGAGCGTTTGCTCTCTGCCTTCATTCCGCGTTCCTCCCACTTTGCCGGGCGCGCAGTACGCCCGGAACGCTACTGGCTCCATTATAGTGCAATGAATGGGATGCGTCAAACAATTCATCGGATTTTCGCTGTTTCTTTTCCGTTTTTCCGATTGGAAGCTGGCGGCATTGTGAAAAAATCATCAATTTTTGTCCATTTTGTGCCGTCCGCTCTTGCTTTTCCGCATCATCTGTGATACCATAAACGCACAGGCTGCTTGTTCAGCCCTTCACCATGAAGGAGGAAATATATAATGGGTTTTCTGGCAGGAAAGACAGCGATTATTACCGGCGCGGGCTATGCGAAGCTCAGCAACGGCCGCTGCGGTTCGATTGGCTACGGCATTGCGACCGCTTACGCCAAGGAAGGCGCGAATCTGGTCATCACGGGGCGCAACGTGAAGAAGCTGACCGACGCGAAGGAAGAACTGGAACGCCTCTATGGCGTGAAGGTGGTGTGCGTGCAGGCGGACGTGAATGACAGCGCGGACAACGAGGCTGTTGTGAACAATGTCGTCAAACAGGCGATTGACACCTTCGGCCGCATCGACGTGCTGATTAACAACGCGCAGGCTTCCGCATCCGGCGTTCCGCTGGCTGACCATACCACCGAGCAGTTCAATCTCGCACTGTATTCCGGTCTGTACGCCACATTCTATTATATGAAGGCGTGCTACCCCTACCTGAAGGAAACGAAGGGTGCTGTCATCAACTTCGCCTCCGGCGCGGGTCTGTTTGGCAACTATGGGCAGTGCGCGTATGCCGCGGCAAAGGAAGGCATTCGCGGCCTGACCCGCGTTGCCGCCACCGAATGGGGCAAGGACGGTATCAACGTCAACGTCGTCTGCCCGCTGGCATGGACGACGCAGCTGGAGAACTTCCAGAAGGCATATCCCGAGGCGTTCAAGGCGAATGTCAAGATGCCCCCGATGGGCCACTACGGCGACTCCGAGGTAGAAATTGGCCATGTGTGCGTCCAGCTGGCTTCCCCGGACTTCAAATTCATGTCCGGCGAGACCATCACCCTCGAAGGCGGCATGGGTCAGCGCCCCTAACCGCTCGCATCTTTGCTCCCTTCTGCGCACCGCGGAAGGGAGTTTTTTGTACCTCATTGGAGGTTTTTTCGCATGAATACCGACCGAATCGCGTATTTTCTCGCCGTCGTCCGCGAAGGCAGCTTACAGGCTGAGCAGCAGCGCCGTCAGCTTCTTCATGATGAAAAACCCCTTTCCTTTTTGAATGTCCCCGTGCAGGGAAGACACTCTGGTTGCTCTTCGCAACTTTGTGAAAAATATACCATACTTCTCTTCAAAACACAAACATCAATTCAGAGGGGGGCTATAAGGATTTCTTAGGCAATCCCGCACAAAGAAAGAACAGCAAAAAGGTTGGGAAAGATGTATAATAAAGAGGTGAAGAAGCAATTGACGATGAGCCTGATCAGCGACGAGCTGGGGCAGGCATCAACGAAGAAGAAAGAGTTTCTGGAAATCATGGAGAAACTGATTCCGTGGTCGGAATGGGTCGGGATCGTGCAGCCGCACTATTACAAAGGAGAGCGCGGCAATAAGCCCTACGACTTGGAATTGATGCTCCGAATCTATGTGCTGCAGCACCTCTACAACCTCGCGGATGACGCGGCGCGCAATGAAATCATCGACAGCCGTGCGTTCTCGCAGTTCTGCGGTGTGGACTCCAGCAATCAGGTGCCGGATGGCGATACCATCGGGCGTTTTCGGCATATCCTCGAACGGAATCAGCTCGGCGAGGCTTTTTTCACGAATGTGGTCGAAAGTTTGCAGAAGTGCAATCTGATGCTGAAAAAGGGAACGATTGTGGATTCGACGCTGATAGCCGCGCCTTCATCGACGAAAAACAAGGAAAAGCAGCGTGATCCGGAAGCTCATTCCGTCAAAAAGGGCAACCAATGGTACTTCGGCTACAAGGAGCACATCGGCGTGGATGCGGACAGCGGGTATCTGGGTGCAGAAAAGAAGGATGATGCAGTTCTTGTCAACAATGAAGGACATCCTATCCGGTATCAAATCAACAAGTGTCCGTCGCAGCTGAAGAAAGCAAGCGGCGAAAAGTTCGAGCTGCTCAAAGCAATCGAACATGCGAAATCCTCGATTCGTTCCAAAGTGGAACATGTGTTTTGCGTGATAAAGAGAATCTTTCATTTTTGCAAAACACGATTCCGAGGACGAGAAAAACTGCATCAGCATTGCTGCACACTGTTTGCACTTGCGAATTTATACCTTGCTCGCAATCGAATGAAGGTTGCGTAACGAGGTTTATTTCGCGTGCAAACAGTGCGCTTGAATTTTGCTTTTTCTCGAAATTTTTGCCCGGCAGGGATGACGTGGTTGGGTTGGACTCAATTATGAGGGGTATCCTTAAAATTGAATTTTGATGAACCTCTATGAGAATTTAATAATGAAAGGTGACAAAGGCATATGAAAAGTATATTTGACCGTTATTTGGAATATGGAAGGTCTTACTATGGAATTCATTGTGAGGCTGAAAACTTGTTTACTAATAATCAAGAGGCAAGCGCAGAGGCGTGCCGAAGTTTCTTAAATGCACACTATAAAAGAGGGGAAAAAGAAGGATTGCTTAACAATGATTTGTTTGAGCAATACGAAAAATATGGCAAGCATGTACATTCTGCATCGCTATACCTTCTCGGAAAGACATTGCTACCACTATTCAAGAAACACATTAATAACGAGTTGAAAAAATTCATTCCAAACTATACATCATGGTGTGATAGCACATATGATTTTCAATATATTTGGTATCTTCCGTCTATGTATCATGACTTTGCAAGCTGCATTGAAACGGGAACTATCCGCGCGAATGATTCAGAGCAATGTCGTACTTTGAAATTCCATCTTGGGGATCATAATATTCGATATTCTCCCTATGGTTCTTTTCCTTATAAAACGATGTTTCCCTATGGAATTAGTGAGATTCCGTTTCGATTTTCTCCCGAACTTGTTGCAAACTACTTTTATTATCGTGCTTGCAATGGACAATGTGAACACGGTATAATTGCAGGGTATATGTTCTTCGATAGGTTTGTAAAAAACTTTCTAAAACACGCCAGAAACGGATTTGATTATAATGGGAACGTGAAATGTTGTGGACTAAACTGGAACATCGGACATTTAACATATGCAGCCTATGTGGCGGACGCTATCATTTGCCACAATATATGGCTTGGCGGCAAGGCTGAAGAGGATACATATAAGCAATATGGACTTACACCGCTGCTATACACCGAGCATCCGGAAAGCAAGCTCTCCATCGAGGAGTACCCGTTGCAATTTATGCTATGCTTGTTAGACACGATTGAACCCACTAAACGCTTTATGGATTCACTTTCCCCACACGAGATATTGAACAAAATAAGAATGGAATATGGTGGTGGAAGGTTATCTATTTCATGGGACGATGTGATTGCGCAGCAAAGAGAATTTTCCAAATGGCGTAACGGAATTGTCAATATGAAAGACTGGATGTGTGTTGATGTGAAAACGGGAGAAAATAGCGTTACGATTACTTTTTGAAAGTAAGATGTGCAAAAGCTAAAAGACGAGCATCAAACAATTAGCGCATAACGAAGCGAAGGAGAACCACTATGTCCTATTTAGAAACTATCCAAGAGCTTCTGGAAGCCAAAGAAGGCGAACACGTCCAGTTTAAGGAAGCAAAGCGCCGGTTTGACTCCGGAGAAGCAGCAAAATGCTGCTGTGCTTTGGCGAATAATGGCGGCGGAAAGCTGGTTTTTGGCATTACAGATAAAAGACCTCGCATGGTAGTTGGAAGCGAGGCTTTTGACCAGCCTGAACGTACCCGTATGGGCTTAATTGAAAAGCTGAAAATCAATGTTGATTTTCAAATTTTCAACTATGAAGGAAAACGCGTGTTGGTCTTCGATGTAAAAAGCCGTCCGATTGGCTTGCCGGTGCAATATGATGGCGTAGCGTGGATTTACGAGGGTGATACACTTAAACCTATGCCGGAAGATATGCGCCGCAGCATCTATGAAGAAACGGGTGGCGATTTTTCAGGGACAATCTGTGCGGGCGCAACCGTTGAAGATTTGGATGATACCGCTATCGAAAATTTCCGTGGCAAGTGGATTGAAAAGAGCAGCAAAAAGCAGCTGGCAGCGTTGTCAAAAGAACAGCTTCTCCATGACTGTGGCGCAATCACGGATGATGGTGTAACGTATGCTGCTTTGATTCTCTTCGGAAAGACAAAAGCGATTATCAAGTATTTGCCGCAGACGGAAATCATTTTTGAATACCGTTCCTCTGAAGCATCGGGGCCTGCAAACCAAAGGGAGGAGTTCAGAAGTGGCTTTTTCGCGTGTTACGACCGTGTGTGGGAGCTTATTAACCTGCGGAATGATAAGCAGCACTATCAGGAAGGCTTTTTTGTATTTGATATTGCAACATTCAATGAGCGTGTAGTCCGCGAAGCTATCTTGAATGCGGTAAGTCACAGAAATTATCAGCTTGGCGGCAGTATCTTTGTTCGCCAATTTCGTGATAGACTGCTTGTTGAAAGCCCTGGCGGTTTTCCGCATGGCATCACACTTGATAATATTCTGGATCGGCAACTTCCGCGCAATCGCCGCATTGCAGAGATATTGTCTCTGTGTGGGATGGTTGAGCGATCCGGGCAGGGCATGAACCTGATGTTTGAGCTGAGCATTCAGGAAGCAAAGCCGCTTCCGGACTTTACGGGCACTGATGACTTTTTTGTTAGCGTAACGCTGAATGGACTGATTATTGATAAGGCAATGCTTTCTGTTATTAACCGAATCAGTGAAACATGTGCGGAAATGCTATCTACGGAAGATTTCCTTGTGATTGATGCACTGTATCATGAGCGAACGCTGAATGAAAAGATGCAGTCTCGGCTGAACCGACTGGTTGAGATGGGGATTGTTGAGCACATCGGACGCAAGAAATATGTACTCGCAAGAAGCCTTTATGCGGCAACGGGCAAGTCGGGCGTGCATACGCGACATGTAGGATTGGATCGGGATACCAACAAGGAATTGCTGTTGAAGCATATTAGGAAAAACAATGAAGTTGGTACGCCGTTCAAAGAATTGCAGCAAGTTTTGCCGGGGCTCAGTCGCAATCAAATACAGGTGCTAATGCGGGAACTAAAAGAAGAGGGAAGGGCTTTCTGTCAAGGAAAAACACATGCAGCAAAGTGGTATGCTGTAAAGTAATTTCGGGTGACAATGCTGAAAATTAAATTGCGACCTGATTGCAATTAAGTTGCAATTTGGTCGCAATTAAGTCGCAATATTGATAGGAAATGCCCGGAACAATAATCAATTGCAAAAACTGATTTTTGATAAATGGACTGTGTAATGCAGATTGCGGTTGTGCTTCCTTGACACTGCACCACGATGCGTACCCACAATTGTACCCACAACGGAGTGGTATTCCATGTGATTTGTTAAGCTGCAAATGCTGATTTTGGTTTCAGAATGTTACCATATGGTACTGATTGGGACGCAATGGGAAGTGCGTTCTCCGCTTCGAATCCGCTATGCTCCACGAGCCGAAATCCTTGGAGATGCAAGGGTTTCGGCTTTCTTTTTGCCCATAAGTACCATCAAACGTACCATTGTTGCGTTTTAGACAGCTGTCGGGAGGGGAGAGCAGCCTCGCCTCTTGGCAGCTGTTTTTTAATACTGGCAGATGAGCTGTTCCAGCTGCTCTGCGGCTTGCTGACGCATGTCGGCATTGCTATGACCGTACACGTCTAACGTGAAAGCGACGGTTGCGTGACCCAATGCTTCGGAAAGCGTCTTGGGGTCAACATGGCTTTGCAGGGAAAGTGTGGCGTAAGTATGACGCACATCATGGAAGCGAACTTCCGGGCGTCCCATCTGTTTCACAATCGCCTTGAAATGGACGTACAGCGTCTTGAAGCGGACAAACATACCGTTCGAGCGGGTGAAAATCATATTGTACTCGTTGTGCCAGCTGCTTCCGGCGCGCAGATGCATCTCGTTCTGCTTGCGCTTGGCTTCGCGAAGAACATTCAGGGCGGTTACAGTCAGGGTGATGGTGCGCTCTTTGCCGTTCTTTAGCGGCGTGTACATCATTTTGCCCTTGTCAGGCCCGGACGCAATGCGCACAAACTGACGGTACACACGAATAGTCCCCTTCGCGAAATCAATGTAACGTCGACTGCTCTTTTCGGTAAATTCTTTTGCTCTCATGTTTTATTCAGCTTTCAACAGACAGCATAGTCTGTTTTGCCCATTACTGAAATCACTGCTTTTCGCAGCATAGACACGCCCTCTCGAATATGCTATAATACCCCCATCATCCCCCATACGAAAGGAAGAACACCGCCATGCTCCTATTCCCCGCAGCAATTCTGACCATCTCCGACGAAAGCGACCGCGACTTCATGAAGCACCTGTACATCAACCATGCCGCACGGATGTTCCGCGTGGCGCGGGCGCTGACGGACTCCAAGCAGGACGCGGAGGACGTGGTTGGCGAAGCGTGCGTGGCGCTGATTCGCAAAATTTCGCTGCTGAGGACGCTGGAGCGTAACGTTTTGGAGGGGTACATCATTTCCACGGTGAAGAACGCGGCGTATGCGCTGCACCGCAGGCGGAAATCGCGGAAAGAAGCAGACGACGGCGAGACGATTCTGCCGCAGATTGCGGATGATGAGGCAGCGCCGGATGCGCGGATTTTGCAGCAATGCACGATGAACGCGCTGGTGGATGCCATGCAGCGGCTGCCCGAAGCGGATCAGGTCGCGATTAGGATGAAGTATTTCGAGCAGCGCAGTGCGCGGGAGATTGCGGCGGTGCTGGGGATTCAGGAGGGGCATGTGCGCGTGCGGCTGAATCGCGCGCGGAAGCGGCTCTACGACATGTTGAGGGAGGATGCGGAGTGAAGCAGGAGAAAATGCGGACGCCGGAGGAAAATTACGAAGCCGCCGCGCTGGAACTCGCCGCCTACCGCCTGATGCAGCGGGAGCAGGATGACATAGACACGCCGGATGATGCGGCGGCGGAGAGTATGCCGCGAATGCTGAAAATGATTGACCGTCAGCTGACGAAAAAGCAGCGCCACGATCGGTTCTGGAAGCAGACGGTGCGCGTGCTGAAAACGGCGGCGATGGTGGTGCTGGTGCTGAATATGGCACTGACGATTGTCGTCGCCAGCACGGGCAAGGTTCAGGTGCGCTTTCTGGACTTGGTGATGCAGGTGAACGACTCCTACATGGACATCCGCTATCAGCCGACGGAGACGGAAGCGACGATGCCGGAGGATTGGAAAACGAACTACTTTCCGTCGTACATCCCGGACGGGTACACGCTGGCGCAGTATGTGTCGGATGAAAACTTCGGCTTTCTGGAATATCGAAATGAACAGGGCGAGCGGATGGAAATCCACATCGGCGGCAAAGGCGCGGGCATCAACCTGAACTCGAAGGGCGCGGAGATTGACCACGTTTCCCTGCACAATACGGTGGCGACGGTGCTGTATCAGGCAAGTGGGTCGGTGGATTTGGTCTGGTCGTATGGCGACCAATACTTCGTGGTGGAGGCGTGCGACTACGCAATCGCCTACGCGGTTGCGCAGGGGCTGAAAATTATCTGGAAATAATCGAATACGGCTGTAACGCTGCGCCTCTTTTCGCATTTACTGAGTAGATAACGAAAGGAGGCGTATTTTGATGCGCCGCAAGGAGAATCGGAAGTTTTTGCTGCTCTGTCTGCTGATGCTGCTCCTCTGCACGTCCTGCGCATCCTCATCACAGAATGCGGATGGCAGCCCGCTGGAATTTTTCAACCGCCGTGTGCTGGAAAATCCAGAATGGACGCTAAAAGCCGTGACGGAGCTGGGCAAGTACCGCGCGGAATCTATCTGCTCGGACGGTGAGCATCTCTATGTGCTGTGCCGGGAGCAGAATCAGATTTTGAAGCTGGATGCGGACGGCGAATTTCTTGGCTTCATCGGCAGTGTAGGCAGTCAGCCGGGACAGCTGTATCAGCCGGCGGCAATGGCGTGGGACGGGCAGTACCTCATTGTCGCAGAGCAGGGGAATCTGCGCCTGCAAGCCTTCACGCCTGACGGCGCGTCCGTTTTCACCCGCCCGCTGCCTGTGAACGCGGAACAGCGGGCGTTCGTCAGGAGCGTTGCGCCTTGCGGGGCGGACTATCTGGTCTGCCTCTTCTTTCCGTATGACAAGGACGCGGACACGGTCTGGCGCTTGAATGCGGACGGCACGGCGCAGCCGCTGATGAAGAACGTCCGCGGGATTTTCACGTGGAATCAGGAAAACGTGTACCTGCTGGAAGACCTCGTGTACGCCGGGGAAGAGAACGTCAGCTACCAGACGGGCGCGGGGACGGTGTGGCGGCTGGATGCGGGGGCGCTCGTCCGTCAGGCGGTGCTGCCGTATGGGTATGTCGCGACGAGCGCCGTGCCGGGGGATGGGCGCTGGTATGCCGTCAACAGCTCGTTTTATTCGCTGGACTGCTTTGATAGCGCTTGGCAGTATGTTTCGACGGGGCTGATGCTGGTGAATCAGGAGAAAAACGTGCTGTATGAGGGGCAAAGCCTGTCGCTGGCGCGGTGCAAGGGGCAGCTGATGCTTCTGTCCACCAGCAGCGGCACGCTCTACCGCGTTCAGGAGAATGCTCATGATGCGCAGTGAACGGGCAAAGTTTCTTTTCGGGGAGACGGTGCGGACGTTCCACAAGTGGCGGTATTACGGCTTGCTGCTGATGCTGAGCGTCGCATTCGGCAGCGTGATGATGCTGGTCATGCTGGATTTGTTTTCGCGGGAAATGAGCATGGTGGATGCGCAGTTTGTGCAGCCGGAGCGCATTATCCGCTATGCGTGGTGCGATTCAGCGTTTGACGCAGCATTTGATGCGCTGGACGATGACGGCATTGCAGCAAAATCGCAGTTTTACACACGAGACGAGTGGGTGATGAGTCCGACGGAGTCGCGCGTGCTGCGGGTGTCGCATGTGGACGATGCGTATTTGGCGCTGGCGGGGCAGGACTTGGTGGCGGACGCGGTGGCGCTGGATGAGGCGTACTTGTCCGTGTTTGCGGTGCAGGAGGGGGACACGCTGACCATCGGTGGGCAGGCGTACCGCGTGACCGTGCGGCGCGGCTTGCTGGACATGGAGCAGCAGGCGCTCATCCGGCGCAAGGACAGTGAAATCCCGCAGGGCGTGCCGTCGATGCAGTGCGCTTTGCGGGTGTCGGACGGGAAAATCCGCGAAGATGTGCGGCGCGACGTGGAAAATCAGCTGAACGGACGCGTGATTTTCGGCAACGTGCCGGAGATTCCGACGGGGATGATTCGCTGCGTGTACCCGGACGAAGCGAACCGCGCCGCGCTGGACAAACAGCGGGCGAATCTGCGATTGTACACCATTTTCGCCCTCCTGATTTTCCTGTACGTCACCTTGCAGACGACGAACACGGCGCGGTGCTTCGCCAGCCGGACGGCGCGCGAATGGGCAATGCTGCGCCTGTTCTGCGGGACGTGCATCAGCAGGGTGATTTTCTTTTGCGGTACGCTGATGTGCGCGTTCGCGGGCGTGCTGCTTGCGTGGGGGCTGCTGCCGCTATTTTTCCGCGCGATTGGGTCGGGATTCTATGTGCCGCAGGAGTCAACAGCGGCGCTGCTGGAAATGCTGCCGCTGCTGGTGCTGCTCAGCCTCGTGATGACGCGGGCGGCGCTGCGCCCAAAGCCGCTCGTGCAGCAGCTTTCGGGCGCGTAAGGGAGGGAGAACATGCGATTCGCACTTTGTCAGGTGCTTCGGCGGCTGATGTCCCGGAAGGGGCGCGGCATTCTGGAAATGCTCCAGATGATTTTGAGCTTCTTTCTGATGACTTGCTGCCTGAACCTGTTTCTTTCGACCTCGGCGCTGGGGGCGCGGGAGGACATCAGCGACCATAACGTTTCGCGCATCCAATGGACGCAGCGGACAAGTGGCGGGCTGCTTCAAAACGGCTATGCGGGGTTTTCGCGCGACGATTACGAAGCCGTCCGCACAGTATCATCCGCCGAACTGGTTTATGCGACGTGGTACAGCACGCTCGTTCAGCCATCCGCGCGAACGGAAGCGTTCAAGGAGATTTTTCTGATTTTCGCGCCGCGTGATTCACTGCCGCTTCTGGGCGAAATCACCCTCGCCGACGCGGATATGCCGATTTACCACGCATCCGCCGTCGGACTGTCTGCCGAAGCCGCCGATGCACTGGCGCGGGCGCAAACGGCAGGCGAATGCTACGCGCTGAACCCCGGCAGTATCGCCCAGAACCTCCTGCGCAACGGCTACGCACGCGAGGACATTTCGCTGACGAACGTGTTCGCCGTGCCGATGGAGTACATGGCGGATTTCGACGCGGCGGACACGCTGAGCATTTACCTCACGGCAGATTTTGCATCAGCGGACGCGCAAGCCATCGTCTGCCTGCTCTACCAGCATCACCCGACCGGCATCGAATACTGCGTCCTGCCGATGAACAGCCGCATGACCGTCAGCTTAGACCGCGCGAGCGATCAGGCGCGCGATTTTATGATGTACTCGACGATTCTGCTGGCAGCGGTGTCGATTGGGCTGATTGGCTCGATGCTGACGTGCTGGTCAAAGCGGAAGAAGGAATACGCCGTGCTGCGCTGCCTCGGCGTGCCGAAAACGACGCTGGCGTTCGAGAGTGTGATGGAGATGGTGATTCCGTTCCTGCTTTCGGGGGTCATCGGCGCAGTGCTGGGGGCGATTGCGTCACCTCATATCACAGTGGGAGAAGTCGCCGTGCATGGGAACATACAGGCGATTGTCGCACCGATTCTCTTTGCCACGGTGGCTGGCGCGCTGTTGTCCCTGATTCTTCTGCACCAGCAGCGGCATGTCGTGCTGGCGGCGGTACTGCGGTACAATGAGTAATACTATTTCCAAATTCACCTGCGCCATCTGCTTGCGCCTTGTCCGCTCTGTCGTCCGGTCGTTCCATTTAGCGTAGCGCTGCTACGCTGCATTCCACTCCCGTTAGCCAGAGCGAAAAATTCGCGGCGCATCTTGGCGCATTCTCATTTGGAAGTAGTATAAAGGAGCAACACATGATTCAGCTTTCAGAAGCAAAGAAAATCTACGGAACAGGCGAAAGCACCGTCCACGCGCTGTCCGGCATCAGCCTGAACATTCAAAAGGGCGAATTTGTCGCCATCACCGGCAAATCCGGCTGCGGCAAGACGACGCTGCTCAACATCATCGGTCTGCTCGATAATCTGACCGAAGGACACTATACCCTCAACGGTCAGGACGTTCGCCACCTCTCCGACAAGGCAAAAGCCCGCCTGCGCTTCCAAACCTTCGGGTATATCTTCCAGTCCTTCAACCTCCTTTCCTCCCACACCGTGGCGGAAAACGTGGCGCTCCCGCTGGGTTACGCGGGCGTGCCGAAGCAGGAGCGTCTGGCGCGTGCGGCGGAAATGCTGCGCAAAAGGTGTATGGAAAAAGCGCACAGAATATATGGTGACCCGCTTCCCAAGGAAATATCGGAAAGGCTCGAAGCTGAGCTTGTGCCGATTATAAGGGAAGGTTATGCGGTAATGTATATGGCGGCCGTAATGCTTGTTGAAAAATCGCTAGCAGATGGTTACCTCGTAGGTTCACGAGGCTCTGTAGGATCATCGTTTGCCGCAACGATGGCGGGGATAACGGAAGTAAACCCTCTGCCGCCTCATTACATATGTCCAAATTGTAAGCATCTCGAATGGGGTGACGAAAAGGAGTACGACTGCGGTGTGGATATGCCGGAAAAAATGTGTCCGGAGTGCGGTACCAAATACAAACAGGATGGATTTACGATACCGTTTCAGACCTTTCTCGGCTTTGAAGCGGATAAAGAACCGGATATAGATCTCAATTTTGCCGGTGAATATCAGCCTGTTGCACATAAGTATGTAGATGAGATCTTTGGCAGCAAGAATGTATTTAAGGCAGGCACAATAAGTACAGTAGCTGCAAAAACGGCCTACGGTTTTGTAATGAAATATTATGAGGAACGCCAGCTGCCGATAAATAAGTTTGAGGCTGACAGGCTGGCTAAGATGTGCGAGGGCGTAAAGCGTACGACGAGTCAGCATCCGGGCGGCATTATTATCGTACCAGACGATCATGAGATATACGAATTCTGTCCTGTGCAATATCCGGCAAATAAAGTAAACAGCGGCATCATTACAACTCATTTTGATTATCATTCCATAGATCAGAATCTGCTTAAGCTCGATATACTCGGACACGATGTGCCGTCAATTATAAGGCATCTTCAGGATATGACAGGGCTTGACCCGATAAACGATGTGCCGCTTAAAGATGACAAAGTAAACAGTATATTTGCAGGTACGGAGGCGCTTAATATAAAAGATCCTGAATACAGATTCATACATGGCAGCTATGGCATACCTGAGTTCGGAACAAAATTTACGCGGCAGATGCTCGATGACACGCATCCTACAAGGTTTGCGGACTTCGTACGAATTTCCGGATTTTCACATGGTACTGATGTGTGGATAAACAATGCTCAGGATTTCATAAGAAGCGGTGAGGCGACGATAAAGGACGCTATTTCCACACGAGATGACATTATGAACTATC
>ERZ773108.559-NODE-559-length-41247-cov-7.123446_pt1 | contig 41247 bp, 29 predicted proteins | sample MGYA00580570_ERZ773108 | MGnify/ENA primary metagenome ERZ773108 (study PRJEB29015, sample SAMEA2737840) | human gut metagenome | biome: human gut; feature: human-associated habitat; material: faeces | place: China | collected 2012 ...
GCGTCGTGCGCGAATACGACGATCCGGACAGCTATATCCGCAACAACGGCCACCGCTGCGTGCTCCTCTCGATGGAGATGCGCGGGGGATACAATATCGTGGAGTACGGCCGCGAAGTGGACGAGGTGCTGCACGCTTTCATGGAGGAGCTTCCGTCCGACGTCGCGGTGCAGCGCATCGCCGATCAGGCCAAGGTCGTCGGCGACTCCGTGCACTCGTTCCTGCGCGACCTGTTCGTGGCCATGGCCATCATCATTCTGGTCATGATGCTGCTCTTCCCGCTGCGGTCGGCCGTCGTGGCGGCCGTCACGATTCCGCTCTCCACCTTCATCTCGGTGGGCGTCATGTATTTGTGCGGCATTCCGCTCAATACGGTGACCCTTGCGGCACTGGTCGTCGTGCTGGGCATGATCGTCGATAATTCGATCGTGGTGATCGACGGCTACCTCGACTACATCGGACGCGGCCACTCGCGCTGGTATGCGGCCGTCGAGAGCGCAAGGGAGTTTTTCCCGTCGCTGCTGCTGGCGACGATCTGCATCTGCATGATTTTCTACCCGATTCTGTTCACCATGACGGGCATGATGCGCGACTTCCTGACCTATTTCCCGTGGACGATCACCATCAACCTGATGGTTTCGCTGCTGCTGGCCGTGCTGGTGATTCCGTTCCTCGAAATCGTGATCATTCCGGCGGTTCAGCCCCGCAAGGAGGGTCGTAAGAGCGTTACCGACCGTGTCCACGACATTTACCGGCGGGTGCTGGCGTGGACCTTCCGCCACGGGTGGCTGACGATTTCGCTGGGCCTTGCCTCGGTGGCCGTTTCGCTGGTGCTGGCCACGCAGCTGAAACTCCGCATGGTGCCCTTCGCCGACCGCGACCAGTTCGCCGTGGAGATCTACCTGCGGCCCGACACCCCGCTGGAACGGACCGGAGCCGTCGCCGATTCGGTTTACCGGATGCTGCGGGCCGACGGGCGGGTGAAGTCCGTCACTTCGTTCGTGGGCTGTTCGTCGCCGCGTTTCCAGATGAGCTACGCTCCGCAGATCGCGGGTAAGAACTATGCCCAGTTCATCGTCAATACCACCTCGATCGACGATACCGAGGATATCCTCGACCGATATGCCGACGCATGGGCCGACCGTTTCCCCGAAGCCTACGTCAAATTCAAACAGCTCGACTACCAGAACGTGCCGTCGCTCGAATTCCGCTTCTACGGCAGCGACATCGACTCGCTGCGCGCCGCGGGCGACCGGCTGATGGACCGCATGCGGCGGATGCCCGAACTGATGTGGGTGCACTCCGATTATGAGGATCCCCGTGCGGTCGTCGATGTGCGGCTCGACCCCGTCACTGCGCCGCAGCTGGGCGTCACCCGGACGCTGGCGGCCGTCAATCTGGCCCTCGCCGCCGGAGACGTGCCCGTAGGGGCCGTCTGGGAGGGCGATTACAAACTGCCCGTCGTTCTCAAAAACGACGTGCGCCGGGGCGAACGCTCGCTCTCCGACGTCGGGGACACCTATGTCTCTTCGCCCGTGCCCGGCGTCAGCGTACCCCTGCGGCAGATCGCCGACGTCGGGCCGGCGTGGAGCGAGAGCAAAATCGTGCACCGCAACGGCATGCGCTGCCTGACGGTCACCGCCGACCTCAAACGCGGCGCCAACGCCATGCGTGTCAATTCGCGCATAAGCGAGCTGATCGACAAGGAGCTGACGCTTCCGGCCGGCATTGCGACCGAGCTGGGCGGAGCCTACGAATTCGACTGGGAGACGATTCCTCCGATCGCGTCGGGACTGACCATTTCGCTGGTCATCATCTTCTTCTTCATTCTGGTCAATTTCCGCAAGTTCGGCATTACGCTGGTGGTCATGGCTTCGATGTCGCTCTGTCTGTTCGGGGCGGTGGTGGGGCTGCGGATCGCCGACTTCACCATCGGACTGACCTCGGTGCTGGGCTTCATCACCCTGCTGGGCATGATCGTCCGCAACGTGATTCTGATGTACCAGCATGCCGAAGACAAACGCAAGGTATGCCACTGGTCGGGGCGTCTGGCGGCCTATGACGCCGGCAAGCGGCGTATGGTGCCGATCTTCCTCACCACCGCCACCACCGCCGTGGGCGTCGTGCCGATGATGCTGGGCGGAAGCACCTTCTGGGCGCCCGTGGGTATTACGATCTTTGCCGGAGGCATCGGTTCGCTGATCCTCGTCGTTACGATACTTCCGGTGCTCTATTCCAAAATCTACAAGTGATGAAAAAAGCCGTAGTATTTCTGTTCTTATGCGTTGCGGCGGCTCCTGCCGCGGCCCAGACGCTAACGCTCGAAGAGTGCCGCGCTGCCGCCGTCGAACACAACCGCACGCTCCGCAACAGCAGGCTGGACCTTGACGCCGCGTCGCAGACGCACCGCGAAGCGTTCACCAATTACTTTCCGCAGATTTCCGCATCGGGCGGCCTCTTTCAGGCGCAGCACGGACTGGTGCAGGCCGATTTCGCCGTTCCGCAGATGGGGACGCTGCCTGTTTCGATGGTCAAGCGCGGCATCATCGGCTCCGTCACGGCCGTTCAGCCCCTGTTCGCCGGACTGAAGATCGTCACCGGCAACAAGCTCGCCCGGCTGGGCGAGGAGGTCGGACGGTTGCAGCTGCAGCAGACCGAAGCCGAGGTGCGCGAGCGGACCGATGCCTGTTTCTGGCAGGTCGTGTCGCTCCGCGACAACCTTTCGACCCTCGATGCCGTGGAGCGGCAGCTGGCCGAGATACGCCGTCAGGTCGAACTCTCGGTGAAGGCCGGGCTGGTGACCAACAACGACCTGCTGCGCGTGGAGCTGCGGCAGCAGGAGATCGCGTCGAACCGCCTGAAGGTCGAAAACGGACTGAAGGTGTCGAAAATGCTGCTGGCCCAGCATATCGGCGTTGATTGGCGCGGATTCGACGTGGCGAATGCCGCGTTCGGCGAACCGGAGGCTCCCGCCGCCTACTATGTTCCGGTCGAGGAGGCGCTCGACCGCAGGACCGAATACCTGCTTGCGGAGAAGAACGTCGAAGCCCGGAAGTATGAGAAACGCATGGAGCGCGGCAAACGTCTGCCGACGGTAGGCATAGGCGCGGGGTATCTCTACTACAATGTGACGGACAAGAGCGTGGACGACGGAATGGTCTTCGCGCAGGTGTCGGTGCCTGTTTCGGAGTGGTGGGGCGGCGCCCATGCGCTGAAAAAGGCCCGCATCAGGGAGCAGCAGGCCGAAAACGACCGACTGCAGGCGCGGGAGATGCTTGCCGTGGAGATCGAACGGACGTGGAGCGAAGTGCAGGAGTCCTATGCGCAGATCCTGCTCATGCGGCGTTCGGTGGAGTCCTCGGCCGAGAATCTGCGTCAGAACCGGAACTTTTACAAGGCGGGAACCGCGCCGCTCACCGACCTGCTCGACGCCGAGACGCTTTACACGCAGAGCCGCAACGACCTCACTTCGGCCTGCGCCTCCTACCGCACGGCGCTTGCCAAGTATATGCGCGTGACGGGGCGGTAATCTGCATTCCGGCGGCCGGTTTCCGGCTTCTGTGACGCCCGGTATACGGGGTTGTGCGGCCTTGCGCCGCGCGACCCTTTTTTCATGGCGTACGGAGTGCAATCCGGATGCGGAAAGGCGGCGACGATCGGCGCGGGGAGCTTTCCGGCTGTTGCGGTTCCATGAATAAATCGCTAAAAGCCCGTACGGCGGACGAATTAGGAGGAGTTGGGTAAATGCTTTGTCCTGAGTGCTTTATCGGCTGTGTCTCGCGGGCGCTTTTTGCGGCGGCGGTTTCTCCGCGGCCGGGAGAGGGCTTGCTTTTAAATATAATTTTCTATTTTTGCGATCGTGGAAATATATCCCGACCGCTGTCTCGCATCCGGAAAATCCGAATAAAATCGATGAATATTTCAGGGGATAAGAATCTTTCCGCGAAAATCAAAAACAGGCGATGAGCGATTTAGACAAACAATTGATGAATGCAGACTCTTTCGACGAGCTGTATCTGGCGTATTATCCGGCCATGCTGTCGTATGCCCGGATGTTTCTCCGGGATCAGTGGGCCGAAGACGTGGTGCAGGACGTGTTTTTCAATATCTGGAAAAACCGCCACCGGATTTCCACGGACGATCCGTTGTACAAGTACCTGCTGAAGGCTGTCTACAACCGGGCGATCAACTACATCTGGAAGCACAAGCGCGACACGGAGTACCGCTCGTGGTACGGTTCGCAGATCGACCGGATGGTGTTCGATTATTACGATCCGGACAAGAATCCGATCCTTGCCAAAATCTATGACAACGACATCCGGCAGCAGCTGCGGCAGGCGGTGGACGAGCTGCCCGACAAGCGGCGGGAGATTTTCCGCATGCGCTTTTTCGAGAACATGTCGAACAAGGAGATCGGCGAGCGGCTGGGGCTGACGGTCAGCACGGTCGAGAATCATATGTATCTGGCGCTGAAGAATCTGCGCGACAAACTGCTCTGACTTCCGGTCGGGCGTAAGCCGGATCGGGTCTTTTTCTGCAAAATTTTTTCGCATTCGGATTAGGGGGTGGGTTGCCCAGCTTTGTATTATTGGTAGAGAGCAAGATGCTGACTGCCGTTATACGGAGCGACCAAGGCCGGAGCGCATGTATAACCGAAGTCTAATCTTAAACCAATATTATTTTGAAAAACGAACTTATTTATAAGTATTTGGAGGGAAACGCGACTCCGGCCGAAGAACAGGACGTTCTGAGCTGGATTTCCGAGTCCGAAGCCAACAAAGCCGAGTTTTGCGAAATCCGGGCTTTGTGGAGCGTGCGCGACCGGAATTCCGTCGAGAACGATCCGCAGCGGATCCTCAAATCGCTCAAGGCGCTGCACGCCCGCATCGACGCGGATGCGTCGCCGCACCGCTCCAAGCGTGCGCGGATCATACGCTGGGCGGGTTGGAGCGCCGCCGCCATGCTGGGCGTGGCGCTCGTCGTGGGCGGCTACCTCGTCGGCCACGACATGCACAAGGCGGCCATGGAATCGTACTATACGTTCACCAATACCGGCCGCAAACCCGAATCCCTCCGGCTGCTGGACGGAACGCAGGTCTGGCTGGCGCAGGGATCGACCCTGAGCTACGGCAAGACGTTCAGTCCGCACGACCGCACGGTGAAACTCGACGGAGAGGCCTTTTTCGACGTGGCTTCCGACAGGGATCATCCGTTTTTCGTGAAGACCAATACGGTGGTGGTCAAGGTCGTCGGCACTTCGTTCAACGTCAAGATGTATAAGGATACGGACGATACGGAGGTCGTGCTCGAACGCGGCGTGGTCAAACTCCAGTTCGGCGACAACGACAATATGATTACCATGCAGCCGGGACAGAAGATCTACTATTCGTCCGCTTCGCACGACATCTCCATCTCCGAGGTCAACGTGGAGTATCTGATGCTGCTCAAGTACGGCATGATCTCGATGTCCGATGTCCGTGTGGCCGAGATCATCCGCAAGGTGGAGGAGATCTACAGCGTCGATATAGAGACCGTCGCGCCTCTCGACGACGACCGGCTGTATAACTTCAACTTCCTGAAGTCCAATACGCTCGATGACGTGCTGGACATCATCGAGAAGATGTCGGGCGTGAAATGCCGTCCCGCTCCGGCGGCCGGCGCGGAATAGAAACAAGAAACGACTTAAACCGAATAGCTGAATAGAAACCTAAATTTTCAACTGCCTATGAACTAAACCCTGATTCCATTCATCCGAATCATGTTGGCACATCCGGGCCCGGTGCTGCTGCTTTCCTCGATCAGTTTAAAACTTTACAGTCCTAATCATGAAGAAAAATTTATCTGTTTTTCGGACGGGATGCTGTATGTTGATGCTGTTGCTGTGCAACGTCTTTACGTTGTCGGCGGCTGAAGAGCTGTATGCACAACACTACAATGTCACCCTGTCCCTGCGAAATGCAACCGTCAAGGAAGCGGTCGATGCGGTGACCCGGCAAACCGGAATTGCATTTTCGTACGAATCGTCGGTCGGCGTCATGCCGCTCGGCAATGTGGAAATCCGTGTGGACGGCGGCGCTGTCGATGCCGTTCTCGGTCCGCTGTTCGCCGACAAAGGCATCGCGTGGCAGGTCGTCGACGGCGTCGTGATCCTGACCCGGCAAAACTCCCCCCCCCAATCGGATTCCGGTCGTAGGCTGACCGTCAGGGGCCGGATAACCGCCGGCGCCGGCGAGTCGATCGTCGGTGCGACGGTCATGGTCAAAGGCACCCAGACGGGCGTTTCGTCCGACGTGGAGGGTAATTACGAAATCGTCGTTCCCGGTCCGGGTTCGGTGCTGGTATTCAATTATCTGGGCTATCAGCCTCAGGAGATCGCGGTCGGCAACCGGACGCAGATCGACGTGCGGCTCGCCGAGGATAACAACGTGCTGGACGACGTGGTGGTCATCGGTTACGGCACCCAGTCGCGCCGCACGCTGACCAGCGCCGTCTCGAAGGTGAGCGGCGCCGATCTGGAAGGCGTTCCGGTCAATTCGATCGGCGATGCGCTGAAGGGCAAGGTTCCGGGCGTACGCGTTTCGACGGCCAACAACCAGCCGGGCAGCGATCCGGTGTTCCTGATCCGCGGCGGTTCGTCGATCAACCAGTCCAATGCGCCGATCATCATCGTGGACGGCGTCCGCCGCGAGATGACCGGACTCAATACGAACGACATCGAGTCGATCGAAATCCTGAAGGACGCCGCTTCGGCGGGTATTTACGGAGCCAGCGCGTCGAACGGCGTGATTCTGGTGACCACCAAGAAGGGCAACCGCGCCAAAGGTCCTCAGATTACGTTCGAGGCGCAGGCCGCATGGACCTCGCCCGCGACGAAATTCGACCTGATGGACGCCCGCGACTATGTCGTCACCATGCGCCGCGCGCTGAACGACTGCCCCGGATATACCTACGGACAGCAGGTGCTCACGGGTGCCAACTCGGCCGGTATCGGCAACGGCGATTCGTCGATCTGGACGACCCGCTACCTGCAGGAGGGCGAAAGCGTGCCCCGCGGCTGGAGTTCGGTGGTCGATCCGGTCGATCCGTCGAAGATCATCGTTTTTCAGGATAACGACCAGCAGAGCCAGTGGTTCGACGACTCCTACTGGATGCAGTACTACGTCGGCGTGAACGGCGGCAGCGACAAGGTGACCTACGCCGCTTCGGCCAGCTACATGAAAGACGGCGGCATCGGCATCAATACCGATTTCTCCCGTTTTACGTTCCACGGCAACACCTCCTTCAAGATCACCAAGAGCCTTACGGCCGGTACGACCTTCGACTACTCGGAGACCAGCGGCAACGAGATCCCTTCGAGCGGCATCGGCAACTACTGGACGATTCTGGGCCGCGGCATGTTCATGCCCGCCACCCACCGCGACTACCTCGAAGACGGCCAGCCCGGTCAGGGTACCAACAGTACGACCATCTCGGCGGCATGGTTCGACCGCTACTATACCAACAACTATGTGACCCGCCGCTCCACGGCCAACTTCAACCTCAAGTGGGACATTGTCGACGGCCTGTCGGCTTTCGCCCAGATCGCCAACCACAACTCCTACAAGAACAGCTACCAGTATCTGGCCGGCAACGCCATCAGCCAGACCCGCCAGACCTACGAAGGGTGGTCGCAGACCAACCGTCTGAGTTTTCAGGCGCACGTCGATTACAACAAATCCTTCGGCGACCACAATCTCAGCGCCATGGCCGGATACGACTTCCTCAAGCGCAAGATCAACGGCATGTCGATGACCGTGCAGGGCGCCGAGTCCGACAAGACCCCGACGCTGGGGGCGGGCACCACGCCTACCGCATGGACCGACACCCAGACGCCGTGGTGCCAGATCTCCTATTTCGGACGTCTGAACTACAACTACAAGGAGAAATACATGCTGGGCTTCACCATGCGCGCCGACGGTTCGTCGCTCTTCGCCAAGGATAACCGCTGGGGCTATTTCCCCGCTGTTTCGGCCGGCTGGGTCGTTTCCGAGGAGAAGTTCTGGAACGTCGAGAAGTTCAACCAGCTGAAACTCCGCCTGAGCTACGGTCTGACGGGTAACAACAACGTCGATTATTACGACACGCTCGGTGCCTACAGCGTGACGGGCATCTATGCCGGTTCGGGCGCTACGCTCGCTTCGACGCTGCCCAACCTCGGCCTGACGTGGGAGAAGACCAAGCAGTTCGACATCGGTCTCGACATGGCGTTCTTCAACAACCGCCTGCGCGTGGCCGCCGACTATTACAGCAAGAAGTCGGAAGACCTGCTCTTCGACGTCTCGCTGCCCGATACGTCGGGATACGGCTCGGCCATGCAGAACGTCGGTTCGATCCGCTTCTACGGTCTCGAATTCGAAATTTCGTCGGTGAACGTCAGCACCAAGAACTTCAGCTGGACGACCGACTTCACCTACTCGTTCAACGCCAACAAGGTGCTGTCGCTGCCCGACGAGTATTACTATAAGGATATCGACGGCAAAGACGCATGGCGCATCGGCGGCTATACGATGTCCGAGTCGGGCTACCGCTTCGGCGGCACGGCCGTCGGCGAGCCGCTGGGACGCATCTACGGCTACAAGACCTCCCATATCATCGAATCCGAGGCGCAGGCCGACGCCGCGCTTTACGACTCCAACTCGCACGGCTACCGCCGTTCGGACGGCCTGTCGATCGCCGGACGCAAGGACGTGGGCGACTACGAGTGGAAAAACCGCGCGGGGTCGGCGCTTACGGCCGACGGCCGCGAGCAGATCAACGGCGAGGACATGTTCCTGCTGGGCAATGTCGTGCCCCATTCGACGGGCGGTATGAACAATACCTTCAAATTCAAGAACCTGACCCTTTCGGTCTACCTCGACTATGCGCTGGGACATTCGATCTACAACTACCAGTATACGCGCTGCTTCCAGACCTCGATGGGCAACTGCAACTGGAATCTGGTCTACGACGCCCTGAATACATGGCAGAAGCCCGGCAACGACACCAAGTTCGCCCGCCTGACTCCCAACGACGCCGACGGCGGCAACCGCAACTACTCGCGCATTTCGAATATCAACGTGCAGAAGGCCGATTACCTCTGCCTGCGCGACGTGACGCTCTCCTACGATCTCCCGCTGCGCTGGATCCGCAAGGTCGGTCTGGGCCGTCTGACCGTTTCCGTGTCGGGCAACACGCTCTGCTACTGGACCGGCGTCAAGGGTATTTCGCCCGAATCCGCCTCGGTCGGCAGCTCGACGGGCATGTACAGCGTTACCAGTTCGAGCGCCACTTCGTTCAACAACTATCCTCCGACGCGCAAGGTGCTCTTCGGCCTCAAGGCGACCTTCTGAGAATGCGGATGATTCGGTGATCTAAAAACAAGAATGCTATGAAAATATATGGAATAATCCTTTCTGTTCTGGGGGCCGCCTCGGTTGCGCTGAGCACTTCCTGTCACGGGGAACTCGACGTCACGCAGTCCGACAAGCTCAACACCACCAACATGTGGACCAGCGAGAGCGACGCCCTCACCGCCACTACCGGCATCTACTACCGCCTGCGGCAGGCGTTCGCCCAAAGCAAGGCCAATCCTTTCTTCTGGGGCGAACTGCGCGTCGGCCCGGCCATGTGGGGCAAGGGCACCGGCCGCTCGCTGTGCGACAACGACATGCTGGACGTCATGCTCAACACCCTCAGCGCCTCCGATGCCTCGACCGACTGGAGCTATCTTTACACCACCATCGACCAGTGCAATCAGGTGCTCAAATACGCTCCCGGAATCGGCATGTCCGAGGACAATATGAACTACTGTCTGGGCAACGCCCGTTTCATCCGGGCGTACTGCTACTTCTGGATCGCCCGCGTGTGGGGCGACGCTCCGGTGATTACGACTCCGACCGAGGGAACCGGCGAGGCGATCTATCCCTCGCGCCATCCGGTCGCCGAGGTCTATGCCCGGATCGAAGACGACCTGAACGCTGCGGCGGGGTATATCAGGACCAATGCGAAGGGCTGCTACTATGCGACGGCCGACAACGTCAATCTGCTCCGTGCCGACTTCGCGCTCTGGATGTATGCGGCGGGCGGCGGCGACGGCTACCTGACCATGGCCGAGACGGCTTTGGGCGCGGTGCAGTCGGCCGGCCTGCTCGACCGGTTCGCCGACGTGTTCAGCATCTCGAACAAGAAGAACAGGGAGATCGCTTTCGCCCTGCATCTGGAGAACGGCGAGTATACGTCGGGCAGCTACTTCTCCTACTTCATCTGGGGCAGCACCCAGATCAAGGCCGAGTACCGCAACGCTCCCGACGGGGTGCCCGTCAGTTCGAACCAGTGGTTCCTCTACTCGGACGACTTCATCGGGTTCCTCAAGCGGAGCAAGGAGCTGGGCGACCAGCGGACCGATGTGACCTACATGGAGCGCACGGGCGTCAGCGATATGTACGAAGTCATCCAGTGGCCCAACAAGCTCATCGGCAATATCTCTACGGGCACGATGGTCTGGGAGCAGGATTTCATCCTCTACCGCTATGCGCAGTATTACACCATGCTGGCCGAACTGCGCTACCACCGGAAGGACTATTCGGGAGCGCTCACGGCCCTCAATACGCTGGCGCAGCGCGCCTACGGCAAAGCGAATTTCTATACCGACTCCTCGGCCGCGGCCGTCCGGCAGGCGCTCGTGGACGAGAACCTCAAGGAGTTCGCCGAAGAGGGCAACGTCTATTTCACGCTGATCCGTCTGGGGGCGATCCATGATTACAACCCCTACCGCTATGTGGACGGGCTGGGACAGTGCGGCATCGACACGTCGCGCCCCAACCAGCTGCTGATGCCCGTGTCGAAGAAGGCGATGAACAAGAACAACAAGATCACGCAGACACAGGGCTGGTCGTAACGGTGTATTGTTTAATGAAAAAAGCTGACTCAGAATGAAAACATTACGAATGCTATATACGGCGGCGCTGCTTTCCGCAGCCATGCTGCTTGCGGGCTGTTATTCGACCGATACCGACGACGACCTGCTTTCGACGGCGACGCTCATCAGCATCTATCCCTCGACGGTCTCGGTCGGCAGCGCCGCCGCGACCCAGAATGTGGTCGTCACGCTCGCCCCGAAGTCGAAGCGGAATCTGGACTGGTCTTGTTCGGTCCAGTCCGCATGGGTGACCGCGGTCCGGGAAAAGGTCCCCGGCGAAAGCACGGGAACCGTTTATGAGGACGCCGTTGTCCTCGTCTTCCTCGAAAATACGGCTTACAAACGTCAGACGACACTTACGATCACGGCATCCGACGGCACGGTGCTGGAAGTCCCGGTCGTGCAGAAGGGCATCTATGCCGACGCCTATGTGAAGGTCGCGCCCGAATCGCTGACCTTCATGGCCGAGAATCCGCAGCCCGCTGCCGTTGCGATCGACACCAATATGGATACCTTTGCGGCCGTGTCCGATTCCGACTGGTGTACGGTCGTCGATAACGGCGACGGCACGATAACGGTGACCTGCACCGAATACGGCGACAATACGGCGGACCGCACGGCCGAAATCACCGTCACGGCCGGCACGCCCGACACGAGCGAAGCCCGGACGGTCATTCCCGTCACCCAGCTGCGCAAGGACGTCTACTGCTACCTCTACGGCAGCGGCGTGCCCAAGTACCCGACCCGCGAGAAGTGGGGTCAGATGACCAAACTTTCCGACCGGGTGTATGTGGACAGCGTCTATGTCAAGAACGGACGTTTCTCGGTTTACACTACCGAAGGCGATACCTACCACCTCGACGGCGCCGGCAATCTCTCGGCAGCCGAAACCGACCTGACGGTCGATGTGGCCGGACTGCGGATCGTTACGCTCAACCTGAACGAGAAGACCTATTCGATCGAGCGCATCACGACTCCCAACTGTCTGCCCGACAGTGAAGTGGCGAAATACGCGACCTCGACCTACACGGCCAACGGCCGCACCAAGGTCTGGATGCGCGCGGGTCTCGACTGGAACGGCGGCGAGAATATCGGCGGCATCAAGCTCGGCAGCCGCATGGTCTCCGATGCGAACAACGTCGGCGGCTATACGTCGAACGTCAGCAGCTACGAGACGGTCCGTGTGAGCGATTACGACGAAGTCGAGAGCGGCGGCAAGGCGCAGGGCGAAGTGGAGATGTCCGCCAAATACGGCCGCATCTATACGCTGACCGAGTTCCTGACGGGCACCCCGAAGGCCGCCGTTGAGCTGGCGCGCCTGCTTACGGACTGGCCGGCGCAGTACCGTCCCGGCAGTACGTTCGTCGATGCCGTCGGCAACGATATCCCCGTGAGCAGCGTGAAGTCGCTTGCCTCTGCCGATTTCGAGAATACGCCGAGTCTTTCGATGCAGATTCAGGGCATCTGTCCCTACGGCTGGCATGTAGCCAACGTGCAGGACTTCTACGACATGCTCTGCGCCGCGGCCGCAGCCAAGGGCGTGACGCCGAATCCGCTCAGCGCCATGATCGGAAAGTGGAGCGTGCCCGATGTGCTGCGTTCGGCCGAAGGGTGGAGTGCGGCGCCGACGCGCCACGCGGCCGCCGATGCGTTCGGATTCGACTTCTTCCCGCAGGGCCGCCGGCTGTTCAAGTCCGGGTATCAGTATTATGCTTCCCGCGGCGAGATGTTCATCTGCCATCCGGGCGGTTTGAGCAGCGGCGTCTACCAGTGCTGGCGTATCAATGCGCTGACCAACAATGCCGCGGACCTGACCGTCAGCACCACTTATAATATCGGCGACTGCTCGGCGTCGTTCCGCTGCGTCAAGAATTACGAGAATTTTTAAGGACCGACCGGCTGCGGGGCATACCCGCCCTGCGGCCGGATCTTAACAACGAATCTGAATTATGAAAGTACTGAAACTGCTCCTGCTGTTTGCGATGGGCGCTTCCCTTTCGCTGGCAGGCTGCGACGACGATTACCTGTACCCGGTCGAATATCCCGTGTACGATCCCGACGGCGGTTCGGATAACGGCGGCGGCGATGAAATTCCCGTTCCCGAAAAGGTGAACAACAAGGTCGTCGCCCACCGCGGCGGCTCGGCCGAGGCCGGGACCGCCAAATATCCCGACAACTCGATCGCTTCGCTCAGTTACGCCATCAGTCTGGGGTGTTACGCCTCGGAGTGCGATATTTACTGGACTGCCGACAACAACGTCGTCGTCGCGCATGCCGCCAACGGCTGTTATGTGAACAACCTCAAGCCGTGGGAACACACGCTCGACGAACTGCGTGCCGCGGGCAAGCTCTCCAACGGCGAGCTGCTGCCGACGTTGGAGGAGTTTATCGACGTGGCGCTCCATGCCGGAACGACGCGGCTCTGGCTCGACGTGAAACGGATCGAGGTGGGCGGCGCGACCTCCAACACGGCCGAGTCGGTCAAGGCCTGCTCGCGGGCCTGCGAGATCATCAGGGAGAAGAAGGCCCAGCATTTCTGCGAGTTCATCGTTTCGGGCAATGCCGCCATCTGGGCGGGATGTTATTCCGCGGCCCAGCTGGCCGGCATCAAGGTCGGCTGGATGAGCTACTCGGCGCCTTCGGCCTATAAGTCCTATCTCGATCCGTGGGCGAACCTCGACTACTCGAACTTCTTTGCCGGCGGCGCCGAAGTTTCGAATCCGAAGTACCCGCTGCAGAGCTACCTCGACGCCGGTGTCGCGCTGAGCGTCTACAATGCCGATACGGACCCCGAAATGACCTACGTCCTGAAATATTACCCCAAGATGAAGGCCGTATGTACGAACTACCCGGCGAAACTGCTCGGCAGAATCGGGTCGGAGGGGCTGTAGTGCGTCGCACCCGAATTTTTACGGGAGTCTTTATGACAGAAAGTGAGACGGACGGTCCGGCTCACTTTCCGTTTTGCACCCGCTCCGGAAGCCGCCGCGCGGAGAGTTTCCATGGTAGGATCTGAGATTTCCCGGACCGCGGATTTCCCGGACTGCGGAATAAAATAATTTGGAAAGTTTGTAATGCCGGGCATTTGTTTTAATTTTGTTCAATCCAAAATTACGACGATGCAACCTCGGAACTTTCTTTTCTCCTTCGGATTCTTGTGGACCGTGCTGGCGTGCACTCTTTTGCCGGGGTGTGCCGACCGTCCGGAGTATTCGCTGCAGACCGAGGCGGCATTGGAACGGCTCGACGCGGAACTCTCCAACAAGCCCCGCTACCAGCAGTGGCGGCAGGAGCAGGCCGACGCGCTGCGCAGCCGGATCGACGACGGACTGCCGCCTTTGGAGCGTGCCGAACGGCTCTTTGCCGTCGCGCAGATTTACGTGACTTTCCACCTCGATTCTTCGGCTTATTATGTCGAACGGCTCTACCGGCTGGCCGAGCGGACCGGGTCGCGGCACGTGCGCCGCTTCGCCCTGCTGGGCGACATCGACGTCTGGCTGGGGCGGGGGCAGGTCAGTCTGGCCGAGGAGCTTTTCCGGAAGATCGATACGGCCGGTATGACGCCCGGCGAATACAGGGCTTGGCATTCGCGCTACAGTTCGGTGGCTTCGCGCCGCTACGACGAAGCCGCGGATTCCCTTCAGAAGAGGGCGTGGGGCGATACGCTTTCCCATATCAGGAAGCTCTCGGTGCCGGGTTGCAGCGACCAGACCCGTACGCGCATGGCTGCCGCGCGGCTCAGCGAAACGGGTCGCTACGACGAGGCTCTGCAACTGCTCGAACCGCTGACGGCCAAAAACCTGAGCCACCAGAATTTCGCCCTCGTCTACTATTCGATGGCGCATATCGCCAAGGGGCAGGGCGACGAGGACCGGATGCTCTATTATCTGGCCGAATCCTCCATATCCGACCTGCGCGCCGGTACCCGCTCCTATTCGTCGCTGTATGATCTGGCCCTCGAACTCTTCGACCGCAAGGATTACGACCGGGCGACAGCCTACATGGGTTCGACCTTCGACGACGCGATCCGCTGCAAATCGGTGACGCGGATTCCCAACTCCTCTTCGGCGGTGGTGAAGATCAACGAGGCCGTGATTTCGAATATCGCCCAGCAGCAGAGGCTGATGTCCCGCACGATCTGGCTGGCCGGGATTTTCCTGATCGTGCTGATCGCGATCCTGTGGTTCGTCCTTTGGCAGCACCGCCGTCTGCAAGGCAGTCACGAACAGCTGATCCGGATGAGCGACCTGCTGCGCGAGAAGCACGACGAACTGCTGAAAAAGAACGACCATATCCGCGACATCAACAACGCGCTGGTCGATTCCAACCGCATCAAGGACCGCTACGTCTGCCATTATATCGACCTTTCGGTCCATTATATCAAGCAGATAGACGCCTTCCGACGCGAAGTGTGCCGCATCGCCAAGACCAAGGGCGCCGACGAAGTCGTGCGGCGTCTCAATTCGTCGCAGGTGATCGACGGCGAATACCAGAAATTCTACCAGTCGTTCGACAGCTCCTTTCTGGATATCTTCCCCAACTTTATCGGACAGGTCAACGAGCTGCTGCAACCTGAGTTCCGGTTTACGCCGCGCTCCGATTCGTCGCTGACTACCGAGCTGCGCATTCTGGCCGCCATCCGGCTGGGGATTACCGACAGCGGGCATATCGCCTCGCTGCTCAACTGCGCCTCGGCGACGGTCTATACCTACCGCACCAAGCTGCGCAATGCGGCTCTCGACCGCGATAATTTCGAGGAACAGGTCTCGAAAACAGGGTTGTGACATGTCCGGAGTCTATATAATCCGGGGTTTGGGCGTGTTTTTTATTTTTCTGGAAATCAGTTGTATATAGACCTATATAGTTCTATATAGTTCGATATGTACGCTGGAAAATTCATAAAATAAAGGTAACTTTGTCTTGACCGTCCGACGCAGGCCCTAAACGAGTCTGTCCTCCGGACGGCGCCCTTCGCCGCGGCCTGCCGCCGGGCGCGGGACGATGCCGGAGCCGACCCCTCCGGATGAAGGCCGACACCAATATATAAAAGAACCGATAAACCTTAAAGTTATGTTATCTCGATCCAATCTTTGCAGCGGACTCGCCCGGACGTGCGGTTTCGCGCTGCTGCTTGCGACGGGCGTTTCGTGCGCGTCGCCCCAGAATGTGCTCACCGAAGCCGAGGCCGCCGACGGCTGGGAGCTGCTGTTCGACGGCAAGACGCTCGACCAGTGGAAAGATTACAACGGCGATTCGCTCACGCAGCCGTGGCACGTCGTGGACGGCTGCATTCAGGCCAACGGCGACGGCAGCGACCTTTCGGGTTACATCGTCACCAAGAAACAGTACGAAAACTTCATCCTCGACTGGGACTGGAAACTCTCCTACGGCGGCAACAGCGGCATGCTCTACCACGTGCTCGAAGATCCCTATTTCAAGGTCCCCTATGTGACGGGTCCCGAATACCAGCTGATCGACAACGACGGCTGGGAGGCCGAGAACGCTCCTACCAAACTTGAGGAGTGGCAGCGGCTGGGCGTGGATTACGCCATGCACCTGCCCGATCCCGATTCGATGTTCGTCAACCCGCAGGGCGAGTGGAACAACTCGCGCATCGTCTGCGACAACGGCCATGTCGAGCACTGGCTCAACGGACATAAGATCCTCGAATTCGATGCCTACACCGACGACTGGTTCGCCCGCAAGAACAGCGGCAAGTGGGAGACGGCTCCCGAATACGGACTGGCCCGCCGTGGCGTCATCTGCCTGCAGGACCACGGCTATCCGGCCTCGTTCCGCAACCTGAAGATCAAGGAGCTGCCGCGCAAAGCGGGCCGTGAAGTCGAGCTTTTCAACGGAAAAGACCTCACGGGCTGGGAAGCCTACGGCACGGAGAAGTGGTACGTGGACAAGGAGGGTAACCTCGTCTGCGAGAGCGGTCCCGACAAGGAGTACGGCTACCTCGCCACGCGCGAATATTACAACGACTTCGACCTGACGCTCGAATTCAAACAGCTCGCCAACGGCAATTCGGGCGTCTTCTTCCGTTCGTTCGTCGAGCCGCCCGTGAAGGTCCACGGCTGGCAGTGCGAGGTGGCTCCCAAGGGCCACGACACGGCGGGCATTTACGAATCCTACGGCCGCGGATGGCTGGTTCAGATTCCCGACGAGAAGGAGAACATCCTCAAGGAGGGCCAGTGGAATACGCTGCGCCTGCGGGTCGAGGGCGACCGGGTGCAGACGTGGCTCAACGGCGAGCAGATGGTGGACATTACCGACGCCAAGATCGGCGCCGCGCAGGGCCGCATCGCCTTGCAGATCCACGACGGCGGCGGGATCAAGGTGCAGTGGCGCAATTTCCGCCTGACAACTTTATAAACTACTAACATTCCGATAAACATGAGTACCTCCCGTAGAGATTTTCTGAAAACGCTGGGCGGCATGGCGCTGCTGACGATCGTCCCGCGCCAAGTGCTCGGCGGCCCGAAGTTCACCGCTCCGAGCGACCAGCTCACCAAAGGCATCATCGGCGTGGGCGGCATCGGCAAGAGCAGCTACCACTTCACCAGCAACAAGGACTGCCGGCTGGTGGCTGTCTGCGACGTGGACCGCAAACACCTCGAAAGCGCCGTTGCGCTGGGACAGAAGAAGTTCGGCGAGACGCTGGAAGCCTACAGCGACTTCCGCCGCCTGATTACCGACCCCAATATCGACATCGTGCATATCGCCACGCCGCCGCACTGGCACGGCATCATGGCCGTCGAGGCGGCCAAGGCCGGCAAGGACATCTGGTGCGAGAAACCGATGACGCGCACCATCGGCGAAGGCAAGCGCGTAGCCGAAGCCGTCCGGCGCAACAACCGCATCTTCCGCCTGAACACTTGGTTCCGCTTCAAGGATACCTTCTATGGACTCGGCACGACGGTCGAGCCGCTCAAGAAGCTGATCGACAGCGGCCTGCTGGGCTGGCCGCTCAAGGTGACCATTTCGGGCACCACCGGATTCACGTGGAAGTTCTTCTGGGTGGGCCGGGAAAACCTCGCTCCTGAACCTGTTCCCGCCGAGCTGGATTACGACATGTGGCTCGGACCGGCGCCCTACAAGCCTTATAACAAACACCGCGTGCACAGCACCTTCCGCGGCTATTGGGACTACGACGGCGGCGGTCTTACCGACATGGGCCAGCACTACATGGACCCCGTGCAGTACCTGCTGGGCAAGGACGAGACGTCGCCCGTCAAGATCGAGGTGGACGCTCCGCAGCAGCATCCCGACGCCGTGGGCATCTGGCGTAAAATCGTCTATACCTACGACGACGGCTGCCAGATCGTCCTCGAAGGCGAGGGCTTCGAAAGCGAGGGCGACACGCCCTATATCGAAGGTCCGCTGGGCAAGGTCTACAAGGGTTTCCGCTGCACCATTCCCGACGTGATGGAGAAACTGGCCGAGATGCCCGATCCCGAACCGCAGAACACCGATTTTCTGGAGTGCGTGCGTACGCGGCGCAAATTCGCGCTCGACGAGCAGATCGGTCACCGCAGTTCGACGCTCGTGAATCTGGGCGCCTGCGCCCTGCGGCTGAACCGCACCCTGCACTTCGATCCCGACACCCAACTCTTCATCGGCGACGATGCCGCCAACCGACTGATCGATCAGCCGATGCGCGGCCCGTGGCATATTTAGCACCTGTTACCATGAAAAAGATAATCACACGACTGTTTATTCTGGGCGCCCTGATCGCCCTGATCGCCCTGCTGCCCGCAGGGGCCGCCGCCCAGCAGCTCGACGCCCGGCAGCGCAACGCCGAAACCGTCGTTGCCGACGGTCTGGCCCAGCTTCCGGCCGCCACGCCCGCCGTTTTCAACGAAGTGATGGGCGAACTTGCCGCTACGGGAAGCGCCGGTGTCGAAATGATCGCCGGCATGCTCACTCCCGCCGACAAGGGTAAGAACGCGACGCTCGAATACGCCCTGAACGGCATCACTGCCTACGCGACAGCCCCCGGAAACGAAGCCTTGTGCGCCGATGTCCGCAAGGGACTGGTTCGGGCGATCGAACGCTGCGCCGACAACGCCAACCGCGCTTTCCTCTTCTCGCAGCTGCAGCTCTGTTCCGCGGCGGAGGACGCGGCATGGATACTGCCTTATCTGGACGACTCCTATCTGTCCGACTATGCGATCCGTGCGCTGATTTCGACGCCCGGCACCGAGCCGGTTCTGCTCGCCGAGGCCCGCAAGGAGGGCCTTGCGGCCGAACGGAAACGCGCGCTGGCCTATGCTTTTGCCGAAAAGCGGATGACGCAGGCCGAACCCCTCCTGCTGGGATGGCTCGGCGGCGCCGACGCCCGGACGGCCGAACAGATTTACAATGCGCTGGCTGTCTGCGGTTCGCGCGCTTCGCTCAAACCGCTGGCCGCCGCAGCCGCCGAGGCCGGTTACGGCTGGGATAACACCGGCGCTGCCGATGCCTATCTGCGCCTGCTTGCGAACCTCGTGGCCGCGGGAGACGCCCAGCCGGCCGTGAAAGCCGCCAAGGGCCTGCTCAAGTGCGACCGCCAGTATGTGCGCGGCGCGGCTCTCGCGGTGCTTGCCGATGCGCTCGGCATCGAAAAGGCGATGCCTTACGTACTGGCCGCCGTCAAGGAGGGACCTGCCGAATACCGCTATGCCGCTTTGCAGACGCTCGGCAAGGGCGACGACGAGATCTTTGCGCGGGTTGCCGCCGGCATGCCGCGCTATGACGCCGAAACCCGGACCGCGGTGCTAGCGTGGCTGGGTGACTGCGGCGCCGTGTCGCAGAGCGATGTGATTACGGGCGCCGTGACTTCGTCCGACGACCGGGTCGCACGGGCCGCCATCGAAGCTTCGGGCCGCATCGGCGGCGAGCAGGCGCTCGCAGCGCTGGTCTCGGCGCTCGAAGGTCCTCGTGCCGAAGCCGCCGAGAAAGCCCTGCTTGCCTTCAACGGCCGCATCGACCCGATGGTCGAGCGGCTGCTTGCGCGGGATGACGCCGAGGTGCTCGTTCCGGCCCTCAGGCTGACCGCCGCACGCCGCATGACCGTGGCCGCGGACCGCGTCTTCGCACTGCTGGAGACTTCCGACAAGCAGGTGCGCGAAGCCGCCTATGCCGCTCTTCCTTATGTGACCGGACCCCGCCATATGGACCGTCTGGCCGGACTGCTCGATGCCGCCGACGGACAGCATGCGGCGCAAATCCAGACCGCGCTGATCCGCACTTCGGCGCAGCTTCCGGCCGACAAACGCTACGGCGCGATCGCCGGCTACATGCGGGCGTCGAAAATTCCGGCGCGCTATTATCCCGTGCTGGCGCAGACCGGCACCCCCGAAGCCGTCGCCAGCCTGCTGGCCGGATTCCGCGAGGGTGACCGCGAAGCCGCTTTCGCCGCCCTGCTGACGGTCGAAAGCCCTGCGATGACCGATATCCTTTACCGCATCGCCGCCGAAAATCCGGCTCTGGCTGACCGCGCCCTGATGCGTTATGCCGACCTCTGCGCCAAACAGCCTGCGACTCCGGTCCGCCGCTGCCAGCTCTACCGGCAGGGACTCGAACTCAAACCCTCGGCCGCCGTGCGGAACAAACTGCTCGGCTACCTTGCGGGCGTCCATGAAGTGCCCGCCCTGATGCTGGCCGCCGACTACCTCTCCGACCCCGCAACCGCCGGAGCTGCCGCCGCGGCCGTGAAGACGATCGTCGCCAAGAGCGCTCCGATGCCGGGCGGCGAGGCTGTCCGCAGTGCGCTGGAGCAGGCCCGCGAGGTCTACAGGGAGCTGGCCAAATCCGACGCCGATGCGGGATACGCCGTCGATGAGATCACCGGACTGCTCGGCAAAATCCCCGCTGCGGGCTTCGCTCTTCTTCCGACCGCGGGTCTCGAAGGATGGACCGCCGTGACCGCCGATCCCGCCGGTGAGCGGAAACTTTCGGTCCGCCGGATCGCCGGCCTGCGCAAAGCCGCCGCCGAAGCGATGGCCGCGAACTGGAGCGCGGACGGAAACGCCCTCGTTTTCGCAGGCAAGGCTCCGAGTACGATCGGTACCGAAAAGGAATACGAGAATTTCGAACTTTGGCTCGAATGGCGTTCCGAAGGCGAAGCCGGGCTTGCCGTGCGTTCGATGTCCCAAATCCGGCTGGGCGGAGCCGAAGGCACCGGCCTGAAGACGCTGGGGCAGACCGATACCCCGGCCGCCGCTGCGGACAACGCTCCCGGCACATGGAATACGCTCTACGCCAAGGTCGTCGATGACCGCATCACGCTGATCGAGAACGGGGTGACGCTGGCCGAGAACGTCGTGCTGACGAACCCCTGCGCTCCCGGCGAACCGGTCTGCGTACGCGGCCGCATCGAACTGTCGGGTCTGGCGGCTCCCGCCTGCTTCCGCAACCTCTACATCGGCGAACTGCCCTCGACGCCTGTTTTCGAACTTTCGCCCGAAGAGGCGGCGCAGGGCTACGAAGTGCTCTTCGACGGCCGTTCGCTGCACAAATGGACGGGCAACACGGTCAATTACGTTCCGCTGGACGGCACGATCGACGTGACCGCCTCCTACGGCGGATCGGGCAACCTCTATACGGTCAAGGAGTACGGCGATTTCGACCTGCGCTTCGAATTCCGCTTCCTACGCAGGGGCGTCAACAACGGCATCGGCATCCGTACGCCGATGGGCGTGGACGCCGCCTATCACGGCATGGAAATCCAGATTCTCGACCACGATGCGCCGATCTACAAGAACCTGCGCATCTACCAGCAGCACGGCTCCGTCTACGGCATCATCCCGGCGCAGGAACACGTCGTGTTCGGCGATCTGGGGACGTGGAATACGATGGAGATACACGCCGTGGGCGACCGCATTACGGTCACGGTCAACGGTCGCGTGATCCTCGACGGCGATATCCGCCAAGCCTGCAAGGGACACAACGTCTCGGAGGACGGCTCGAAGAAGAATCCCTATACCGTGGACGGCAAGAACCATCCCGGACTCTTCAATAAGAAAGGCCATCTCGGTCTGCTGGGCCACGGTGCGGGCATCCAGTTCCGCAACCTGCGCGTGCTGGACCTGAGCGCCGGCCGCCAATAGACAGCGCTGCCCGCCTCCCGTGCGGATGATCCCGCACGGGAGGCGGACTCCGCACGGATGCGGCGCGGACCGCAATTGTGAAACGCAAAAACTGCAAGACTATGTTTATACCCTGTATGATCGGATACGGCCAGCTGCTGATTATCGTATTCGTCGTGATACTGCTCTTCGGCGGCGCGAAAATCCCCGAACTGATGCGCGGCATGGGCCGCGGCGTGCGGGAGTTCAAGGACGCCATGAATACGGACTATTCGTCCGAAAACAAGAAGCCGAATCCGGCGGAAGCCCCCGGAGACAAACCGGCGGATAAATAGTCCGGAGCACGGCGCGAATTCCCCAACGAACCGATATGTCGAAACCCAACGCCGGAAACGAAAGCGCGGAGATGGACTTCTGGTCCCATTTCGCGGCGCTGCGCCCCCATTTGGTGCGCGGTGCCGCCGCTGTCGTCGTGATCGCCGTCGCCGCATTTTTCGCCCGGCACTTCCTGATCGACGTGGTGCTTTTCGGCCCCAAGAGCGCCGGTTTCCCGACCAACCGGCTGCTGCTGGAGACCGGACACGGCCTCGCCGCGCTCTGCGGTTGGATCAACGCTTTGACAGGACTTTCGCTGAGCGTCAATCCCGAAGCGTTCGACGTCTCGAACCTCGATTTCCGGGTTGTCAATACCGCCATGGCGGGGCAATTCAACCTGCACATGAAAATCTCGTTCGTGACGGGTCTCGTGCTGGCCATGCCCTACGTCCTCTGGGAGTTCTGGCGTTTCGTGAAGCCCGCGCTCACACAGCGCGAAATCGCCGCCACGCACCGCTTCGTATTCTGGATCTCGGCCTGCTTCTTCACGGGCCTGCTCTTCGGCTATTTCGTCATCGTGCCGCTCTCGGTCAGCTTCTTCATCAATTACGAAGCCAGCGCTTCGATCGTCAACATGATCGACGTGAATCAGTACCTTTCGACCGTCATCGTCGCATCGCTGGCCTCGGCGCTGGTGTTCCAGCTTCCGCTGCTGGTCTACTTCCTGACCCGTATGGGGCTGGTCTCGTCGTCGTTTCTGAAACGCTACCGCCGGCACGCTTTCGTCGGCCTGCTGGTGATCGCCGCGATCATCACGCCGCCCGACATTTTCAGCCTGATTCTGGTTATCATACCTCTTTACTGGCTCTACGAACTTAGCATCCGTCTTTCCTCCCGCATCGAACGCCGCGATGCGGCGGACGGAGCCGTGGCAGCCGCTGTAATTTCCGCAACATCCGATGAAAACTGAAACAACCCTCTCCCGGCCCGTGCGGATCGTCGTGATCGGCGCCGGCAACCGGGCGCATAAATACCTCGAATACGCCCGCCGGAATCCCGAACAGCTCCGGTTGGCCGCGATCGTCGAAGTCAACGACCTGCGCCGCCGCGCCATGGCCGACGCTTTCGGGCTTCCCGACAAGTATTGCTACGCCCATTACGACGACTTCTTCGCCGAGGGGCTCGATGCCGACATGGTGCTGATTTCGACTCCTGAGAACGCCCATTTCGACCCGGCCGTGAAGGCTATCGACGCCGGATACCACGTCCTGCTCGAAAAGCCGATCGCCCAGCGTCTCGACGAATGCCGCGAAATCGCCCGGCGCGCCCGCCGGCGCGGCGTGCTGGTCGGCGTCTGCCATGTGCTGCGCTACCATCCCTATTTCGCCAAGATCCGCGAGCTGGTCGCTTCGGGGCGGCTGGGACACGTCGTTTCGGTCAACCATACCGCTTCGGTCGGACTCGACCGGGCCACCCACAGCTACGTGCGCGGCATCTTCCGGCGCGAGAGCGAAGCCAATCCGATCCTGCTGGCCAAATGCTGTCACGACATCGACTTCCTGCTGTGGCTGACGGGTTCGCACTGCCGCCGGCTCTCGTCGTTCGGGTCGCTGCGCTGGTTCCGTGCGGAGAACGCTCCCGAAGGCTCCGCCGCGCGGTGTCTCGACTGCCGGATGGAATCCGAATGCCCTTTCTCGGCGCGCGACCTCTACTACGTCCGCCGCGACTGGGTCTCGAACTTCGACGTGCCGCCCGGAGCGACGCTCGATGCGACGATTATGGAGGAACTGCGCACGGGAATGCTGGGCCGCTGCGTCTATCGTTGCGACAACGACGTGGTCGATCACCAGCTGCTTTCGATGGAGATGGACGACGAGGTGACGATGAGCCTTTCGATGGAGATGTTCACCAACGACGATTTCCGCAAGACCCACATCCGGCTGACGGGCGGCGAGATCGACGGCGACGAGCGTACGCTGCGGGTCCGCAGGTTCCGCGGCGGGGATGCCGAGACCTATGATTTCTCGGACATCGCCGGACAGCCCTTCCACGCCGGGGCCGACCTGCAGCTGATCGGCGATTTCATCCGCGCGCTCCGCGACCCCTCGCGGCCGTTCCTCACCACGATCGACGATTCGATCGAGAGCCACCGCATCTGCTACGCCGCCGAACGCAGCCGCCGGACGGGCGAGACGATCCGGATGGATGCCGCCGAATGATCGGACGATTTGCTTCGAGAAGACCGGAATTCCGGTCTTCTCTCGTTTTAGCATTAACTTTGCTACCTTTGTCCGAAACATCTCCGCCATGCAAACCCTTTTTTTCTGGATCGACTCGGTCAATAATGTGCTCTGGTCTTATCTGCTGGTCGCCCTGCTGTTAGGCTGCGCCGTATGGTTCACCGTGCGTACGCGCGGCGTGCAGTTCCGCATGCTGCGCGAGATGCTCCGTGTGCTGGGGGAGTCGGCGGGCGGCGGACGGCGGGGCGAGCGGCATGTCTCGTCGTTTCAGGCATTCGCCGTCTCGCTGGCGAGCCGCGTCGGTACGGGCAATCTCGCGGGCGTCGCCACGGCGATCGCCGTCGGCGGTCCGGGAGCCGGCTTCTGGATGTGGATCATCGCCCTGCTGGGGCTTCGAGCGCCTTCGTCGAATCGACCCTCGCCCAGCTCTACAAACGTCGCGGCAGGGATTCCTATATCGGCGGTCCGGCCTATTATATGGAACGGGGACTGGGCCGGCGCTGGATGGGCGTGGTCTTTGCCGTACTGATCTCCGTCACGTTCGGCTTCGCCTTCAATTCGGTGCAGAGCAACACGATCTGCGCCGCATGGGAGGGCGCTTTCGGCTTCGACCACCATTGGGTCGGCATCGCCCTGACGCTGCTGACGCTGGGCGTTATCTTCGGCGGCATACACCGCATCGCCCGCGTGAGCGGGGTGGTGGTCCCGGTCATGGCGCTGGGGTATATCGCCCTTGCGCTGGGCGTGGTGCTCTTCAATTTCCGGCGGCTGCCCGAAGTCGTGGAGCTGATCGTCGCCAACGCTTTCGGCTGGGAGCAGGCGATGGGCGGCGGCGTGGGAGCCGCGCTGATGCAGGGCATCAAGCGGGGGCTGTTCAGCAACGAGGCGGGCATGGGTTCCGCGCCCAACGTCGCCGCCACGGCCCATGTCTCGCATCCCGTCAAGCAGGGGCTGATCCAGACCCTTGGGGTCTTCACCGATACGCTCGTAATCTGCACCTGCACGGCTTTCATCATCCTTTTCGGCGGCGTCCCCGACGCATCGCTGTCGGGCATCCGGCTTACGCAGGCCGCGCTGGTCAGTGAAATCGGCCCCGTCGGCAGTGTCTTCGTCGCCGTGGCGATCTTCCTCTTCGCTTTCAGCAGTATCATCGGCAACTACTATTACGGCGAAGCCAATATCCGCTTCATCACCCGTCGTCCGGGCGCGCTGACCCTCTACCGGCTGCTGGTCGGGGCGATGGTGCTGTTCGGGGCCCTTGCCACGCTCGATCTGGCGTGGAGCCTTGCCGACATTACGATGGCGCTGATGACCCTCTTCAACCTCGCCGCTATCCTGCTGCTGGGGCGTCAGGCTTTCCTGCTGCTGGCCGATTACGTCGCCCAGAAACGGCAGGGCATCAAAAATCCGGTCTACACGCGTGACCGGATTCCTGAGTTGAAAGACAAGGCGGAGTGCTGGTAGCAATTCAGCAGGCCGCCGCCGAAGTCGGCCGGGGGCGTCAGTTCACCACCACATTCGCGAAATATTCGCGCAACAGCGCCGCCGCGCGGTCCAGCTGTTCCGGCGTATTCTCCCTGACGTCCGAGAGTTTGTACTCCTTTCCCATCGCTTCGTATTTGTGAACTCCGAGCGTGTGGTAGGGCAGCAGCTCGACCCGTTCGATCTGCCTGTAGCCGCCGAGCCGCCCGCCCAGCGTGCGGATGTCGGCTTCGGCGTCGCTGTAGCCCGGCACCAGCACGTAGCGGAGCCAGAAGGGTTTGCCGTGTTCTTCGAGCCATGCCGCCGTGCGGAGGGTTTGGGCGTTGTCGCGTTCGGTGAGCGCGAGGTGGCGTTCGGGATCGGCCTGCTTCACGTCGAGCAGGATCAGGTCCGCCAGCCCCAGCAGCTCTTCGACCGCCGGATTCCAGATGCCGCCGTTCGTGTCGATGCAGACGTGGACGCCCGCCTCCCGGAGCCTGCGCACCAGCGGCGCCAGCGCCGCGGCCTGAAACGTCGGTTCGCCGCCCGAAAAGGTCACGCCGCCCCGCCGTCCGTAAAAAGGCTTCTGGTCCACGGCCATGCGCAGTATCTCGTCCGGAGACGTGGGCGTGCCGCCGCAGGCGTCGATCGTGTCGGGATTGGCGCAGTAGAGACAGCGGAAATTGCATCCCTGCAGGAAAACGACGAGCCGGAGTCCCGGCCCGTCGAATGTTCCCATTGATTCGTAGGAGTGTACCTTTATCATCTTACATCCGCTCGTGGAAACTGCGGCTGATGACCTCCAGCTGGTGTTCGCGGCTCAGCTTGGTGAAGTTCACGGCATAGCCCGACACGCGGATCGTCAGCTGCGGATAGTTTTCGGGGTGCTCCATGGCGTCTTCGAGCATCGCGCGGTTCAGCACGTTCACGTTCAGGTGGTGCGCCCCCTTGGTGAAGTAGCCGTCGAGCATCGTCACGAGGTTCTCGATCCGCTCCTCCTGCGTCGGGCCCAGCGATTTGGGGATGATCGAGAAGGTGTTCGAGATGCCGTCCTGCGAGTCGCGGTAGCGTAGCTTGGCCACCGAGGCCAGCGAAGCGATCGCGCCGCTCTTGTCGCGTCCGTGCATCGGGTTGGCGCCCGGAGCGAAAGCCACGCCTTTGGCGCGTCCGTCGGGCGTCGCGCCGGTCTTCTTGCCGTACATCACGTTCGAGGTGATGGTCAGCAGCGAGAGGGTCGGACGGGCGTTCTTGTAGACGGGCAGCTTCTTCAGTTCCTCGCTGAAATAGTACACGAGGTCCACGCCCAAGTGGTCCACCCGGTCGTCGTTGTTGCCGAAGCAGGGGAATTCACCCTCGATGTCGAATCCGTCGGTGAGCCCCTGCTCGTTGCGGCGCGCCGTCACCTTGGCGTATTTGATGGCCGAGAGCGAGTCGAGGGCGATCGAGAGACCGGCCACGCCGTAGGCGAGGTTGATGCGCGGGTCGGTGTCCACCAGCGCCATCTGGGCCTTCTCGTAATAGTATTTGTCGTGCATGTAGTGGATGATGTTCATTGCCTCGTTGTAGACGCGGGCGATTTCGGTCAGCACCATCTTGTAGTTGCACATCACCTCTTCGAAGCGCAGCGGACCCTCGGTGAGCGCCGGAATGCCTTTGACCATCAGCGTGCCGGTGTTCTCGCAGCGGCCGCCGTTCAGAGCCAGCAGCAGGGCCTTGGCCAAGTTGCAGCGGGCGCCGAAGAACTGGATCTGACGGCCGATGTCCTGATACGACACGCAGCAGGCGATGCCGTAGTCGTCCGAATGGCGCACTTCGCGCATCAGCTCGTCGTTTTCGTACTGGATCGAGCTGGTGTCGGCCGAAACCTTGGCGCAGAAATCCTTGAATCCCTGCGGCAGGTCGGGGCTCCACAGAATCGTGAGGTTGGGTTCGGGCGACGGGCCGAGGTTGTAGAGCGTCTGCAGGAAACGGAACGAGGTCTTGGTCACCTTCGTGCGGCCGTCGTTGAAGCGTCCGCCGATGGCTTCGGTCACCCACGTCGGGTCGCCGGCGAAGATGTCGTTGTAGGACTGCATTCTGAGGTGGCGCACCATGCGGAGCTTGATGACGAACTGGTCGATCAGCTCCTGCGCGAACACCTCGTCGATGTTGCCGTGGGCCAGATCGTACTCGATGAAGATGTCGAGGAACGACGAAACGTTGCCCAGCGACATTGCGGCGCCGTCCTGCTCCTTCACGGCGGCGAGGTAGGCCATGTAGACCCACTGTACGGCCTCCTGCGCCGAGTGCGCCGGACGGCTCAGGTCCAATCCGTAGTATTCGCCCATCGTGCGGATCTCCTTGAGTGCCTTGATCTGCTCCGCGACCTCTTCGCGCAGGCGGATGCGGGCGTCGGTCATCGGGCCGGTGAGGTTGCGGAGGTCCTCCTGCTTGGCCTCGATCAGGCGGTCGGTTCCGTAGAGGGCCAGACGGCGGTAGTCGCCGATGATGCGGCCGCGGGCGTAGTTGTCGGGAAGACCCGTCAGGAAGCCCAGCGAGCGGAACGAGCGGATCTCCTCGGTGTAGACGTCGAACACGCCGTCGTTGTGCGTCTTGCGGTAGTGGGTGAAAATATCCTTAACCTTCTCGTCCACATCGACGCCGTTCTCCTTGCAGGCGCGCGATACGACGTTGATGCCGCCGAAGGGCTTGATGGCGCGCTTGAGCAGCTGGTCGGTCTGCAGACCGACGATCAGCTCCTGTTCTTTGTCGATGTAGCCGGCTTTGTGCGAAGTGATGGTCGAAACGGTCTTGTTGTCCAACGAACGGACGCCGTTGTTGGCGCGCTCCTCTTCGAGGGCCTTGAGACAGAGGTTCCAGATGTGCTTCGTGCGGTCGGTGGGACCCTGCAGGAAGGAGGCGTCGCCCACGTAGGGGGTGATGTTCGTCTGAACGAAACTCGTCACGTTGATCTCCTTGCTCCAAAGTCCGTCGATAAAGGTTTTGTTCAATTCCATAAATTATTATTCGTCAAAATGAGATTAAAATTGTTTTCTTTGGGATGCGCAAAGGTATGTTATTTTTTTCACAATACCGAACGCTGCGACGCATTTTCTTAAAAAATCTTAAAAAATACCTGCGATTTGTCGGACCATATCGCCCCGGAGCGTTTTTTCTGCAGGATGGAGTCCTTCGGCCTACGGTTTGGCCCCTGCTTTGCAGCGACGAATGCGGACCGGGATCGGGCGGCATCGGCAGCGTCGGGCCCGGCGGACCGGTGCCGCCGCAGATTCCGGCGGGCCGATATGTGCGACCGATGCGGCGGAATACGGCCCGGAGGTCTCGAACGCGCATCTTGCCTTCGGGTCCCACCGCAGTTTTGCCGGGACGGGTGTATGCTGTTTTACCGGGGCGGGTGTATGTTGCGGACCTTTGCTGGTTTGCCGGGACGGATGCACGCTGTTTTGCCCGACCGGACCTTCGCTGTTTTGCGGGGTGGATGCACGCCGTTTTGCCGGGGCGAACGCTCACTGTTTTGTCGGACCGGGCGCATTGACCGGAATATTTCGTACCTTTGTCCCGGAAGCCGTCCCGTGTTTCTGGCGCCGCACCCGCTAAGATGCACCCCGCTGAGTGCCCACAGAGATGCGTGCCCGGCATGATGCCGCTTCGGCCCTGCCTGAACGCTCTGCGGCCGCGGACCCGAAGCGGCAGGAAACGGCGACCGTAATTCCGCAAAACCGATTCGTCATGGAAGAACTGACTCTTACGACCCCCGCACTGCTCTTTTCAGCCGTCTCGCTGATTCTGCTGGCCTACACCAACCGTTTTCTGTCGTACGCCCAGCTGGTGCGCACGCTCAAGGAGCAGCACCTCCAGCACCCCTCGAAAGTCACCCGCGCGCAGATCGACAACCTGCGCCGCCGCCTGCACCTCACGCGCACGATGCAGATTCTGGGCGTTTCGAGCCTTTTTCTCTGCGTGGTGACGATGTTCCTGCTGTATGTCGGATTTTTCGTCCTTTCGGCCTATGTCTTCGGCGCGGCGTTGCTGCTGCTGATCGGTTCGCTGGGCGTGTCGATCTGGGAAATCCAGATTTCGGTCCGCGCCCTCGAAATCCACCTGCACGACATGGAGAAATAGCCGTAATAACGAAGATGCCGCGACCTCGCGTCGCTGCATCTCCCACTAACCTACTTATGTAACCTAAAACCAACTTGGAAAACCTCGTCCGGTTTTCACACTGCAAATATACGGGGCCGTCGTTACTTTGAAATGACGGCCCCGTTACATTTCCGTTTCACGGGCCGGAGGACATTCCGCCGCAAAACCCCGGCATACCGGGAACCGCAGGCGCGTGGCCGGACGCGGACAGTGCGGTGCGGCCGGACAGGCATGCGGAGATGTGCGGTTCCTGCGCATGAAAGGGTCCGGAATTTCCGTCTCCGTTTTTCGCCCGCTTTCCGGAAGTGCCTTTTCGGATTAAAAAGGCGCATTTCCGTCGGTTTCGGGTTTTTTTATTAATTTAGCGGAGTGAAAACGGTGTGCGCCGGCACTCCGGTCCGGCCCGTTTCCCGATCTTCAGCGATGCTCAGACGTTTGTTCATATTGGCCGCCGTCGTGTCTCTCGGACTTCCTGCCGTCCGCGCGCAGGAGGGTGCGGCTTCGCATGCCGCGGTGATTCAGGCCGATACGCTGCCGGTGTTGCTGGAACGGCTGGAACGGGACCCTGAGGACATAGACCTGCTGGTCGAAATCTGCTCCCAATACACCATGCGGAGCGAATTCGCCGCGATTCATCCCTACGTTTCGCGTCTCCGCAGGGCCGGGGCCGCACACGACGACGAGCGTGCGCTGATGTACGCCGACCTCTTTTCCGGACAGTCCTACCTGCTCGCCGAGGGCAGCGACTCGACCCGCATATACCTCGACCGGGCTTTGATCCGCGGGCGGCAGTGCGAAGACCCGGTGGCCTTGTGCCGGATTTACAATGCGCTGGGAATCTATGCCGTCAGCATCGAAACGAACTATTTCGGCGGCATCGAGTATTTCCTCGAAGCGATGAAGTACGCCCGCAGCGCCTCGCTGAACCGCTTCTATCTGGTGGCGCAGTGCAATCTTGCCAATACGTACTACATGCGCAACGACCCCGCGGGCCTGAAATACGCCGAGGAGGTCTACCGGCTGGGCACCGAGTGGGGTTACGACTACCTCGCTTTCGGCGGTGCGGTCATCAGCGCCTACATGCACTACATGCTCGGCGATCAGAACCGGGCTTTGGAATACATCCTCCGGACGCTTCCCGACACCGATAAATTCGGCTACCACACCGAGCTTTACAGCCTTTACGCCAATATCCTCCATGCGCAGGGCGACGATGCGGGCGCCGAACGCTATTACCTGATGGCGCTCGACCACATCGACGAGAAGGTCGTGACCGCTGCCGTGATGACCTACCTCAGTTACGGAACCTACCTGAACGACCGGGGCGAGTACGCCCGCGCGATTCCGGTGCTCCGGCAGGGCATCGAACTCTCGGAGCGGAGCAACAACGCCGTGCACCGCTATAAGCTCTACCAGCGCATTTCCGAGGCCGAAACCGCGCTGGGCCGCTACCGCGAGGCGCTGGACTATTTCAAGAGCTACCATAGTCAGGCGGACAGCATCTTCAACGTCGAGCGGGAGCGTTCGATCAACGAACTGCGGGTCAAGTACGACGCCGAGCGGCAGGAAAACATGCTGCGCAAGAGCGAAATCGACCTGATCCGCCAGCAGCGCCGATTCCAGCTGCTGCTGTTGCTGCTGCTCTTCGCCGTCGGCATTTCGACGGTGGTCTATATCCTCTACCGGCGCAAGGACAAGATGTACAAGCAGATCGTCCGGCAGCAGTACGAATTTCTGAAAAAGGAGAAAAAGGCCGCGCAGCCGGCCATGCCCCCCCCGACCCTATTTCCCCGCAGACTGAAAAGCAGTCGCCCGACCGTGACGAACACGCCGTGCGCGACGCCGAACTCTTCGCCCGGATCGAATACCTGATGCAGACGGAAGGCGTCTACCGTCAGAACGACCTGACCATCGAACGGCTCGCCGAGCGGCTCGACACCAACCGCACCTATATCTCCCGTGCGATCAATCAGCAGGCCGGGAAGGCTTTCAGCAGTTATGTCAACAGCTACCGCATCGACGAGGCCGTGCGGCGTCTTTCCGACGTCGACGACGATACGCCGCTGAAGGCGCTTGCCCAGATGCTCGGCTACAACCACCTGCAAACTTTCTATACTTCGTTCCAGAGTGCGATCGGCATGCCGCCGTCTAAGTACCGCGAGAAACTGCTCAAACTCCACCGCGAGCACCAGCTCTGAGCGCAACCCCGTTTTTCGGGGTTTGTTTTTTTTCGGAATTTGTCAATTTTTACGAATTCCGAAAAGCTGCGTTTCATAAATCGTCCGGCTTCTTCTATATTTGCCAATAGGTTGATGAGGCGCTTTGCCCGATGCGGGCGGTGCGTACCCTTTTGGTGATTTTGTCCGGCGGATGTCTGTTTGACGCAGGCGGTGCCGTCCCCGAATCCGTAAGTATTCTTTTAAACGCTGTTCATATGAAAAAAACGTTACTATTCAGCAGTCGATCCTTGTTGACTGCGACTTTGTTCTTCTGCGCCGCTTCGGTCGTCTCCTGCCAGAAGGAGGAGACCGCCGGCGCCGCGCCTTCGTGCGCCGCGATCCGTCTGACCGCCGAGCCGGCGGAGCTCGTCCGGACCAAGAGCGAAACGGACGTCGCCTATGCCTCCCGCTTCGTGGAGGGGGACGCCATCGGCCTCTTCGCCGTGATCCGCACCGATGCCGAGACGCAGGCCTATCCGGCCGCTTCGGGCAACTACATCCAGAATGCCAAATTCGTCCGTCAGGCCGACGGTTCGTGGCGTGAGGAAGGCTCCAAATCCTATTACATGGAGCAGGGGCAGGTCATGGACCTCTATGCCTATTATCCCTATGCCGAAAATGCCGATCCGACGGCGCTCGTCTACGACGCTTCGGTTGCCGAAGCCGACTTCATGACGGCCCGCACGCCGGGATTCAGCGAGCGCGACGGCGAGATCAGACTCGTGTTCCGCCATAAGCTGGCGCTGGCCGAAGCCTTCGTCGCGGACGCCGACAAGCTGGCCGATTACGCCGTGACGGTGCAGGACGTGCGCACGAAAGCCGTCTTCTCGTTGGCGGCCGCGGCCCAAGATGCCGAAATGCAGTCCGTGGACGCCAAGACGGCTTCGGTGGCGATGACGCGCTGCGGCAACGCCTTCCGCGCTTACCTGCCGGCGCAGGAGATCGCCGAAGGCAAGGCCCTGCTGAAGGTCGAGGGCAACGGCTTCGCTGCGTTCGACTATACGCATCCGGGCAAAACCTCGCTGGCCGCCAATCAGGTCCGCAAATTGCTGGTTACGCCCGCTTTCGCCAATCCCGAACTGCTCCCCAACTGTTACGTCGTATCGCCGGGCGAGACGCTCTATATCCCCGTTTCGAAAGCCTTCGGCGTGTGGGGTAAGAACGACGTGCTGGCGGGCGAAGGCGCCGGCATGCTGGGAGCCATGGGCGCCCGCGTAGTCTGGGAGGACGTGCGCTATCTGCTCAACGGCGACGGCAACTGCTACTGGAGCTGGCATATCTGGGCCACAGAGTACGATCCTTCGCAGGTTGCGGGGCAGCAGACCGTCGGCGGCAACGTCTTCATGGACCGCAATCTGGGCGCCACTTCGCTCGTGAAGGGGCCGCAGAGCGCCGGATGCTTCTACCAGTGGGGCCGCAAGGATCCGTTCCAAGGTCCCTATACATGGATGATGTTCCTTAACGGCAATGCCGGCTGGTCGAACGACGGTATCGGCAAGTTTATGACGCTGAGGGGTTTCGCTTCGTCGAATGTGCCCTCCGAGAATCTCGTGGCTTCGGTCCGGCAGCCTTACCGCTATATTGTGGGTGTTTCGGACTGGCTGTCGCCGGCGGTTGGCGGCGAAGACTACCGCTGGAGCAACGCCGACGGTACGAAGGGCGTCTTCGACCCGTGCCCCGACGGGTGGCGCGTACCGTTTCGGGCGCGGGAGCCGCTTCCGCATGGGCCGATCTGAACGGCGTGTGGGATGCGGAGCGTACCGGATGCGTTTTTGCCGAAGGCAACGGGTACTATCCTGCGGCCGGCTATATCAATATCATGTCGGCGTCGGGTTCCGGCGGCGGCGCGGAAGCGGGTACTTCGGGCTACTGCTGGAGCGCATCGTCTGCCGGCAAGAACGGCTATGCGCTGACTTACAGCGTCTCCGCCATCAAAACCGAGGCCGAACCGAGCAAGACATGGGCCTGCCCCGTACGCTGCGTGAAGGATGTCAAATAGCATGCGGATATAGGAAGAAGACCGCCGCCCTTTCGTGGAGCGGCGGTCTTTGTTTTGGCGGCCGTACTGTGTTTTCTGTCCGTTGTTTTTCGTGTGGTGTTTTCTGTGCGGTGTTTTCCGGCCGCTGTCTTCCGGTCGTCCGGTCCGGAATTCTCCGCAGGCCTGTCTTCTGCCGCGCCTATTTTCTGCTTTCGAGGAAGTAGTGCTGCGACTTGAGCAGGTTGCGGGCCTGCAGGATCATCGTCTTGGTTTCGTTGAGGATCGTCAGATAGAGTACGCTGGCCCGCGTGCTGGCTGCCGGGTCGCCGTTGATGCGGCGCAGCTGGTTCTTGATCGCCTCGACGATGGTGTCGAAGAGCTTGTCGCGCATTTCGAGCACCATGTCCAGATCCGAAAAGTCCTTCGTGCGGAGCATGTCGTTGATTTTGTCGAAAATCGCCTCCACCTGATCGTTTACGCGCATCAGATCCACGATCTGCTCCTTCGACAGCCCTTCGTGGTTGTTGTCGATGTGTCCGAACGCAGGACGGGTGATGTGGATCAGCGCCTTGGTCACCTCCGAGAGGTAATCCGTCACCTGCACGTAGAAGTGCCCGGTGTCGATGTCGCACTGCTGCAGGCGGCGCAGCGTCGGCATGATGCCGTATTTGCGGTCGCGGGCCTCTTCGAAGAGCCTGTTCGACGACTGCACCATCTCCTTGAGCACCTTGCGGTTCTCCTTGAAAACGGCGACCAGCGTCCGGTTGTAAATGCGCGTCACCTGCTCCATCGTCGTGCATACTTCGCCGATGCAGACGCAGAGCACTTCGTCCGGAGTCTCGGCCTTGATTACCGGCAGTTCCTCCGCGGCAGCTTTCTCCTCCGGCTTGGTGCGGTGGCTGCGGATGAGCAGCCATGCGCAGAGAGCGACGAGCGCCGCGACGGCGATCCAGCCGCCCCAGAGCAGCAGCAGCGTCACGCAGAGGGCGATCAGGAATCCGCCGAGCGCGGTGATGAACCACCCCGAAATGACGGCCATGACGCCCGTGATGCGGTATACGGCGCTTTCGCGGCCCCACGTGCGGTCTGCGAGCGATGAGCCCATAGCCACCATGAAGACCACGTAGGTGGTCGAGAGCGGCAGTTTGTAGGAGGTGCCTATGGCGATCAGGATCGAGGCGGCCGTGAGGTTTACGACGGCGCGGATCATGTCGTAGGGCGCCGACGAACGCTCCTCGGCGGGCAGCGGTTCGAAGCGTCGGTCGATGACTTTCTGCATGCGGTCGGGAATCAGCCCCGTCCACATGGTGTTGAGCGCGAGCGAGGCGCGTACCAGACTGCGCGATACGAAGGTCGAGCCGAACCGCTCGTCGCCCTCGTGCTGTGAGGCGAGCGAAAGCTCGGTTTCGGTGACGTGGCGCGATTTCTTCGAGAAGAAGAGCGTCAGGACCATCACCGCGCCCGACAGCAACAGCAGCAGGAAGTTGGCGCGCGCCGGATTGGCCAGTTCGCCCATCATGATCGACTCGCTGCCCGTTTCGCGGGCGATCTGCCATGCGTCGTAGCTGGCCAGCGGCACGCCGATGAAGTTCACCAGATCGTTGCCTGCGAAGGCCAGCGCCAGCGCGAAGGTGCCTGTGAGGATGGTGATGCGCATGATGTTGAGCCGCATGCGCTGGAAAATCCAGAGCACGACCGACGCCCCGGCCCAGAAGACGAGCAGCGTTACGAGCACGTGCTCGCCGACGTATTCTCCGACCGAAGTCGGAATCAGCCCCGAACTTTTCAGCCCCTTGAACAGCGCGAAGTAGAGGATGCCCGCCAGCGAAATGCCGCACCATACGGCGCCCCAGCGGCGGAACACCTTCGCGTAGCGGAACGAGAAGATGAGCCGCGAAACGTACATGAAGAGCGACCCTGCGGCGAACGCCAGCGCCACCGAGAGCAGGATGGCCGCGATGATGGCCATCGCCTTTCCGGTGTTGATGTACTGCGAGAGGTCCGAAACCGAAGCGGCCGGATCGCCCCAGATGTGGTAGAGTGCCGCGGCGACTCCCGCGCCCAGCAGTCCGAATACCATCGATACGGTGGTCGAGGTGGGCAGTCCGAGGGTGTTGTAAATGTCCAGCAGCAGGATGTTGCCCAGCATCATGCCCAGAAAGAGCATCATGATCTCCGGGAAGGAGAATTGTCCGGGATAGAAGACGCCGCTGCGCGCCACCTCCATCATGCCGCTCGACGTGAGCGTGCCGACGAGGATGCCGGCGGCGGCGATCCAGAGGATGACGCGGCGCGGTGCGGCTTTCGATCCGAGGGCCGAGTTGAGAAAGTTGACCGCGTCGTTGGCCACGCCCACGACGATGCCCATCACGGCCAGCAGGCCCATGACGATGACGATGCTTGTGAATAGAGGACTCATATGGTCGTTTGTCGTTTGTTTTCGGCGGCTCCGTTTTGGCGCTCCGCCGTATGTTTTCGTCCGGTCCTGCATCCGTTTTCCGGAGGAGGCTTTCACCCGCCGTCTTGGGCGGAGATCGCCGCCCTGCGGTGCGGGCCGGTCTTTCCGGTGCAAAGGAACGAAACGGATGTTACAAACGTGTTACGGACGGGTTGCGGCTCTATGAATGTTTGCGCAGGGTGAAGGTGAATTCCAGTCCGCCGCGCTCCGAGTTGCGGACCGAGATCGTGCCGCCGTGCATCATCACGGCGTTTTTGACGATCGCAAGCCCCAGCCCCGTGCCGCCCAGCTTGCGCGAACGCCCCTTGTCGATGCGGTAGAAGCGTTCGAAAATGTGGGGCAGGTGTTGTTCCTCCACGCCGATGCCGTTGTCGGAGAACTGCAGCGTGTACTGCTCCGGCGAGTCGTCCAGCAGGCGGATGAAAATGTCGCGTCCGCCCGAATAGGCCGCGGCGTTGTCCGCGAGGTTGCGGAACACCGAACCCAGCAGCGAAGGGCTGCCCTCCATTTCGAGCGGGTAGGGGAAGTTGCAGTTCACGCGCAGCTGCTGCCCTTCGGGCCGGAGCTGCATGTCGGCGCGGATTTCGTCCACGATGTCGTTCAGCACGACACGCTCCTTGCGGATCAGCTGGCTCGCCTCGTCCATGCGCGTGACGGTCGAGATGTCGGCGAGCAGGCTGCGCAGCCGCGCCACCTGCGCGCAGCTCTTTTCGAGGAACGCCGTGCGCTTCTCCGCTCCGAGCCCCGGATTGTCCAGCAGAGTTTCCAGATACCCCTGAATCGCTGCCACGGGCGTTTTCAGTTCGTGGTTGATGTTGTTCGTGAGTTGTTTCTTGATGCGGATTTTCTCCTGCTGTTCGTGCAGCGCCAGCGCATGTTCGCGGTCGCGGTCGGCCGTGGTGCGCTGCAGGCGGGCGTACAGCCGGATGATATGGCTCGATATGTCGCCCAGCTCGTCGTGCGGAAAGACCGCCTGCTCATCGATCCGCTCGCCCCGCTCGGCGCGCTGGGCGAAATCTCTCAGCCGCGTGATGTTGTGTCCCAGCCGGCGGGTCGCGAAGTAGGCCGCCACGCTCATCAGCAGCGTGACGCCCAGCATGAACCACAGAAATTCGCGGTCTGCGGCCAGCACTTCGCGGAGCGTTATCGAATAGGGCACGGCCGAGCGGACGACGACCCCGCCGTCGGACATGGCCGAATAGAAATAGTAGAGGTCGGTGCTCTCCGAATGGCGGCGGATCGTGAATCCCGTGCCGCGGGCGAGGGCTTCGGCGACTTCGGGGCGGTCGAGGTGGTTGGTTTCCGGAAGGCTGCCGGCCGAATTGTCGAAGGTGACGCGCCCGGCGGCGTCGATCACCGTCACGCGCAGGTCGCCGAACGGTTCGTCGCGTGCGGCGATGAACTCCTCAGGCGTCGCGCCGTCGGCGAGGGCGTCGAGCATCCGCAGGTTGAAGAGCTGCAGGCGGGTGTCGAGCCGTTCGGCCTTGAACTGCTTTTCGCGGCCGTACTGAAAGACGATGAAGCAGGCGACCAGCGCCCACGAAAACGCGAGCAGCAGCAGGAAGAGCCGCCGGTGGTAGGAGAGGCTACTCCTCAAACCCGTACCCATAGCCCAGACGTGTTACGATGTGGTCTCCGTAGACGCCGATTTTGCGGCGCAGCCGCGTGATATTGACGTCGATGGTGCGGTCCAGCACGATCACCTCGTCGCTCCAGACCTGATGCAGTATCTCCTCGCGCGAAAAGATTCTGCCGCGGTTCGAAAGCAGCAGGGCGAGTATTTCGAACTCCTTTTTTGTCAGGGCCAGCGGCGTTCCGTCCACGGTGCAGATTTTGCGGACGAGGTCCATGTGCAGCCCTTCGAACGCGATCGCCCTGCTCTGGCCCGCTTCAGGTGCGGTGCGGCGCAGTACGGAGCGCACGCGGGCCAGCACTTCGCGCACGGAGAAAGGCTTGGCGATATAGTCGTCGGCTCCGATGTTGAGTCCCGCGACCGTGTCGTCCTCGGTGTCTTTGGCCGTGCAGAAGATGATCGGCACTGCGGCCGTTTCGGGCTGCGCCCGGAGCAGCCGGGCCATCTTGAATCCGCTCATCTCGCCCATCATGACGTCGAGCAGAATCAGCGAATAACGTTCGGGGTGCATGCCGAGGGCCTGTTCGGCGCTGTACGCCGTATCGACTTCGTAACCCTCGACTTCGAGATTGAACTGAAGAATCTCGCAGAGGGATTCCTCGTCGTCCACCACAAGGATTTTGTGCTTTGTCATAACTGTTACGGATTGGTATCCGCATCAAAAGTACGTAACAATCCCTTTATTGCGTGGTCCCCGCCGAATATTTAACCGAAATGTAACAGCCCGTCATTCGCCCAGCACCTGCATCTGCTGGCGGATCGACTCCTCGTGGATGGCCTGCAGCACCGAGCGCATGAATTCGCGGTCCATGCCCAGCTGTACGGCCTGCTCCGCGCGTCGCGCCAGCAGGTCTTCGTAACGTTTGGCCTGCAGGATCGGCATGTTGTGCTCTTTCTTGTACTGCCCGATGTCGCGCGATACCCGCATGCGGCGCACGAGCAGTTCGAGCAGTTCGTCGTCTATCTTGTCGATCTGCGAACGCAGTTCCGAAAGGCTCTCCGTCGTGGTGTTGGCTTCGCGGATCACCAGACTGCGGCAGATGTAGGCCAGACCCTGCGGCGTCACCTGCTGGGCCTTGTCGCTCCACGCGCAGTCGGGCGAACAGTGCGCTTCGACGATCAGCCCGTCGAATCCGAGGTCCATGGCCTGCTGCGAAAGCGGCGCGATCAGTTCGCGGCGGCCTCCGATGTGGCTGGGGTCGCAGAAGATCTGCAGGCCCGGCAGGCGGCGGTGCAGCTCGATGGGGATCGACCACATCGGATGGTTGCGGTAGAGACTCTTGTCGATCGACGTGAAGCCGCGGTGAATGACCCCCAGACGGCGGATGCCGGCGTTGTAGATGCGCTCCACGCCGCCGATCCACAGTTCGAGGTCCGGACTCACGGGGTTTTTGACCAGCACCGGAATGTCGTGGCCGCGCAGCGCGTCGGCGATTTCCTGCATGGCGAAGGGATTGGCCGTGGTGCGGGCGCCGATCCAGATCATGTCGATGCCCCCTTCCAGCGCCGCCATGACATGCTTGCGCGTGGCGACCTCGGTGGCGGTGTACATGCCCGTTTCGCGCTTCACGCGCCGGAGCCATGCCACGCCTTCGGCGCCCACGCCCTCGAACCCTCCGGGTTTGGTGCGGGGCTTCCAAAGTCCGGCGCGGAAAATCCGCACGCCTTCGGCGGCCAGTTCGCGGGCGGTTTCGATCACCTGCTCTTCGGTTTCGGCGCTGCACGGTCCCGCGATGACCAGCGGGCGCCGGGGATCGAGTCCCGGAAAATTGATGGGTTGCAAATCTTTCATATCAGTTCTGTTTGAATTATTGTCGTTTGTCTTGTCTCTGTCTTTTCGCGTCATTCGCAGCCTGCCGCCGCGTTTGCGTCTCTGTCCCCGCCCGCCGCGAAAATCGGGTCCTATGTCCTTCTGTTCAGATTTCGGGATTGGGATATTCGGCGTATTTGCCCAGAATCCGGAAGTCGCTGGTCAGCGGCCGGGCCGCATCGACCGCCTGCCGGTACCGCACCGGGTCGTCGAAGGTGACGTCCACGTAAAACCGGTATTCCCATTCGCGTCCGATGATCGGCAGCGACTGTATTTTCGTGAGGTTGATTCCGTAGAAGGATAACAGCGTCAGCACTTTCGAGAGGCTCCCCTGCGCGTGGGGCAGCGTGAATACCAAAGACGCTTTGTCGGTGCGGGCCGGATCGGTGAACTCCGCCGCGCGGCTGCGGTCGGCCAGTACCAGAAAACGGGTGAAGTTGTGCTTGTTGGTTTCGATGCCTTCTTGGAGCACTTTCATTCCGTAGCGTTCTGCCGCCGTTTTCGAGCAAATGGCTGCATGCCCTTTCAGGTTTTCTTTCTTGATGATTTCCGCGCTGCGTGCCGTATCTTCTCCTTCCACTACTTTGAGTTGCGGATGCTGATTCAGAAAATCACGGCATTGCATCAGGGCGATAGGGTGGGAGTTGACTTCTGTCAGGTCTTCCCAGCTTTCTTCGGGCAGGCAGACGAAGCTATGTGAGATGCGCAGCTTGTATTCGCCGATAATCTGCGTACCGCTTTGTCTCAACAGTTCATTGTTGTGCAGCAGGCTTCCCGCTATCGTATTTTCGATGGCTAGCATTCCGATGACCTGGCTGTCTTTCCGTATCGAAGTAAACACGTCTTCGAAGTTGGCACAACAGATTAACTCTATTTCTTCTCCCTCGAAGTACTTGTGTGCGGCGATATCGTGATATGAGCCGAGTGTTCCTTGAATTGCTATCTTTTTCATTGTTCTAATAGGGTTATATAAAAAAAT